>Ga0066192_1000003_pt1 | contig 167365 bp, 130 predicted proteins | sample WorMetvacBELIZE1_FD_58707 | JGI IMG/M metagenome (GOLD analysis project Ga0066192, IMG submission 58707) | Marine gutless worms symbiont microbial communities from Max Planck institute for Marine Microbiology, Germany - Olavius vacuus BELIZE.1... | ecosystem: Host-associated > Annelida >... | reverse complement strand
AGCATGTCCATCGTGCTCAGCATGTTCATCGTGCTCAGCATGCTCATCGTGCTCAGCATGCTCATCGTTCCCGCCAAGTATACTGGCTGGTTCGATACCCGCCGACACCGGTACGATGAGTACCTCTTTGAGCTTGGGAAGTATGGGGATCAGAGACTCCTCCAATCCCAGGCCATTCACCAGGATGATATCGGCGTCCTCAAGAAGAATGACATCTTTCGGAGTGGGGCTATAAGAATGGGGGCTGTGACCCCGGGGCATCAGTGTTGTGACTGTGGCTGCATCTTTGGCAACATTCGCTGCCACATCGCCGATGATGGAGGTGGTGGCGACAACCCTCAGGGGGCGTTCAAGAGTAAGGGGCTCAATATGGGGCATCTCTAAGCGAACTCCGACAGGCTGTATTGAGCCGTTGCCATCGGCTTCGTTCCGATGACAGCCATGGTTGACTATGCATAGGAGTAATAAAAGCGCAAGCTTTCTGAGAGTGACGGGTGAATTCAAAAAATGCTGTGTATCCTTCTTCAATGTGCTGCTGCTCCCTCAAGCAAAGTTGTGAATGTTCGGGTATAGCTCCGCAATCCATCAAGACGAGCGGGCTTCACCACAGTTTTATCGAGAACAACATAACACTTCAGGGATTCCAAGGCAACAGATTCCATCAAAGCCTTGCCGCAAAGAGCCGCACCGAAGATGGCAGCCTCCTCAAGGGCCGTGAGAAAAATGGGATTTTCAGGGAGAAGGGCACTTAAAAGGGCATGATAATTCGAATTCTGTCGAAAGCCACCTTCAATGTACAGCTCGGTACCTGGCTCCAAACCCACTCTCCTAAGAGCGATGGAGCTTTGTATGGCCAACGATAGATTGGCCAGGGCAAAACCGACAGAATAGTCGTCAAAGGCATGGGGCCAGTGATTCTTCTGATTCAGATCATCGACAAAATACACCCGATTCCCTTCCACCACACGGGCTACCGAATTGGGAAACTGTCCGGTGCCGGGAATCACAGTCGGCAGAATGAAAACTTGGGGATCGGCGAGTATTTGCTCGTAGATGGCTGGGGTGTACTCGGGCCAATCCTTCCTCCCATGATGCGCCATCAAAGCCTCTGCATAGACCGAGTATTCCAGGCCACCGAGAAGAACAGAGGTTTTCACTGGGGTTGCCCGGTAGGAGAGGTTGTAGAACACTGTCTTTCCTAATTCATCGGGAGAAAACGCGACTTCTTCAACCGGATGCATGGCGACACACCATGTTCCAGTGGAGTTCAATACGAAATCCCGCTTCTGGGAAATCAGATAGGGTATGAGAGAGGAATTGGAATCGTGGATGCCCAGGGTTACCAGGGTATCGGGAGAAAGACCGGTTGCTGCCGCGACATCGGTTTTTATCCTGCCCAGTCTGGAATCAGGCGTCCTGGGCGCCTTGGGGAGCATGCTTCTCACCCGCAGTTTATCAGCTACTGACGACCAATCATGTTTGGTAAAATCCCAAAGATAGCTGTGGGAGCCAACATAGGTGATATCAGCGCCAACCTTTCCGGTGAGTCGATATCCAAAGTACTGGGGGAAGAACAAAATATGTTGAGTTTTCTCAAATTCAGTTGGCCAGCGTTCTTTTTGATACCACAATAATTTAGCAGCATTGACCAGGGGCTTGATTTCCGCAGTGGCGGTGCGAGTTTGAATCTCATACGGGTTTCCCATGGCAGCCCAAAAACGTTCATGAACGTCGGGAGGCACCTCATTTGTGTAGGCCAAGGGCGGAACACTGGGTTTGCCTTCCGCATCCACGCATACGAGGGTGGCACCGTGAGTGCTGATTGAAATCACCCGGATGGGATAGTGGGTGGCGAGTTTTTTTAGTTCTTCCAAAAACCAACTTTCGATGCCATCGATGTCTTCAACATCAATGTCACCCACACCATCGTAATTTCTTAATCGGATGGTTTCAATTTTGCGTTTTCGCGCCACGAGGGGCTTCATGGCGTCGTCGTAGATGGCCACTTTTTTGTTGGTTTTCCCAATATCCAATGCGGCAATGGCGTAATTCATGGCTTTTAGCGGTAAGCTGGGCCAAAATTCGCGCAGGCCCTGAAGTCGGCGCCTTCCTTGTCCATCCCGAAGTGTTTCCAAGCTGCGGGCCTGAAAATGTTTTTTTCCGCTACGTTGTGCATGGAAACCGGGATGCGGAGCATGGAGGCCAGCGTGATCAAATCTGCTCCGATATGGCCGCAGCTGATAGCGCCATGGTTGGCCCCCCAAGCGGACATCACCTGATATACATCCTGGAAATTTCCTCTTCCATCGACACGGGAAGATAGGCGCGGCGAGAACCAAGTAGTAGGCCAGGTGGGATTGGTTCGCTCATCGAGTGTCTCATGGACAGCAGCAGGAATCTCGACAGTCCAGCCCTCCGCTAGCTGAAGTACTGGACCGAGGCCCTTTACTAAATTGATCCGACTCATCGTAACCGGCATTCCGCCCTTCGTCAGAAAGTCGGTAGAGTATCCCCCACCCCTGAAATAACCATTGTCGCCCGGACAGAATCGGGTTGCTTTGATACAGGCTTCAGCCTCGGCCGCTCTGATATCCCAGAAGGGCTTAATAGCGGGTGTGCCATTGATACTCTGTTCACCTGCCCCGTCCAAGCAGGTGGATCCGGAATTGATTAGATGTATGAGACCGCCAGCGGCCTGACCTGTGAGTTCATGCCCACTAACCCTCCGGACGGCCTCAGGGCTCCAATATGTACGGACATCGCTAAAAATCTGAGCGGTGTTGGTGAGTAGGTTGCCAAAAAGCATCGAGATACCATTGAGGGTGTCATTCTCGGTAGCGAAGATGAAGGGCTGGCGAAAGCCATTCCAATCAAAACTGGAATTCGCCATGGTTTCCATGAAATCCCCATTAGCCCGCCAGTCAGTCCAATGCCGCTGCCCTTGGAACCCCGCCGCGATGGCATTGTGCCCAAGGGATTCCTCACCAAATCCCAGTTTCTGAAGCTCGGGATTGCCACACATCAAATCTTGAGCTATGAGGGCCATCTTCACCGATTCGTCCCATTCTGCCTCTTTCCGCTCTGACGAATGCTGCGCCTTAGAATCATTGGGATCCTGGCCGACTATTAGATTCTCCCTCACCCAGGCTCTCGCTTTTTGATATTCTGCGGGGTTGAAAATGCTTTTCTCAATGCGGCGGGCGATTTCGCTCATATCGACATACTCATTCCGCATACCCAGGTAATCCTGAAAGAAACTCTCATCGACTATGCAGCCGGCGATGCCCATGGACACCGAACCGATGGAGAGGTAGCTTTTATCCTTCATGGTGGCCACAGCGATACCCGCCCTAACGAAGCGCAGTATGCTTTCTGCAACGTCATCCGGAACGCTCACATCATCCGCATCCTGAACATGTCGACCGTAAATACCGAATGCCGGTATGCCTTTCTGGGCATGGGCGGCCAGCACCGCTGCCAGATAAACCGCCCCGGGACGCTCAGTTCCGTTGAAACCCCAGATGGCCTTTGGTGTGGAACTGTCCATGTCCATGGTTTCCGAACCGTAGCACCAGCAAGGAGTTACCGTCAGCGTCAATCCGACGCCGTTCTTCTCAAATTTCGATTGACAGGCCGCCGCTTCGGCCACCCCGCCAATGCAGGTGTCAGCAATAACGCATTCCACCGCTGTGCCATCAACATATCGAAGATGATTGGCAATGAGCTTCGACGCGCTGCGCGCCATGCCCATGGTCCGCTCTTCCAGGCTTTCCCGGACGCCTCCCAAACGCCCGTCGATGGCGGGTCTGATACCAACTTTCGGGCGATCACCATTATAGCGCCATACTCCTATCTGAGCTTTTTCCAATTTCATTTCATTGCCTCCGCTCTGTTGATTTCACCTACAATTGAATTCCGCAATAAGTTTCCTTCATGGTGAGTGATTGGAGTGACATCTGTTCACCCAAAGAAAAAAGCCGATTAATGATGAATTGAAGGCGCAGCCGCCAAGAGATATGCCTCAGCCTCACCGTTCCATATTCCTTTGTTTCTTCCGACAATCTCCGCCAGCTTCGCCCAAAAACTATCACTTTTCCCCTTTTCTGCAAAGTCTTCAATCGCTGTTAGAGGAAGTTCAACATTGGTGTAAATAAGCTTCTTGCCGCCGGGCATTTTCGGGAGGTTGAGAGTGGTTTCCCGCACAGCATTCAACCCCCCAATGTGGGTAATCATCACCGAAGGGTTAAGTCTCCCCTCCTCCATCAAATTCAGGGAAATTTTCATGTCTTCGGTGTTTCCACCGCTGGTTCCTACGATGTGGTGAAAAGAATAATGTATGTTGTAGAAATTCACCTTCGCGGTAAATTCCGTATCACTGGGCCCGGCAAAAAAATTCATGCATCCATCCTTTCCAAGTATGTGGTCGGCTTGTTCCACCACCGACACAACCGGAGCCATTACAAAAACATCGTCAAAACCCTCCTCTCCGGCCAGCGCCTTGAGATGGGCAATGGGATGAGAAAGCTTGACTGTGTTGATGTAGAACAACTCTACCCCAAATTGCGCTGCCTCATCGGGGGGGAAAAGCAATTCGGCACGGGAGAGTCTCGCATCATCGATATCGGTTACCACAAGTTTTCGGGGCCGACGGTCACCATGAACGGCCAGATCGACGGCCCCCAATCCCATGGGTCCGGCGCCGGCAAGAATAGCCATCGTCCCCCCGGGGCGGATACCCATTTGATGCCTGTAGCTGCCCTGGGGAACGTGGTAACTTGCCCTGAAGGCCCCGACAATACAGCTCATGGGTTCGGAGAGACTGCCACAATAGTACGCTTTCTGATCGTAAGGTAGAAGACAGTCCATCTCCATCACTTCTGAAGGTATGAGGATGTTTGTCGCGGCGCCGCCAATCCAACGATAGCTGTAACCGGGAGCATCAAGACTGCCCTTGTAGTTAAGGGCCGGTTGAATCGTAAATTTATCGCCTGCTTTGTATCGCTCGGCCCACTTCGATCCTACTGACACAATCTCTCCGCAGAACTCATGGCCAATCATCACCGGATTCGATGCGATGTCCTGGGGCACCCTTTTATGATCAGTCCCCTGTATCGCGGCCTTGTAAGAACTCATGCAAATGCTATCTGAAACAATGTGAGCGAGAATTTCGCTATCTTTCATCAATGGAAGCTCGAAATTCTCCAGTCTTAAATCCTTCTTTCCGTACATGCGTACAGCCGTTGTTTTCATCTTTTCCCCCCCGCCGATTCCTTCTAACCTCTTCCCATGGTTGAGAAATTCATTGCTATTTCAACATTATCTGACCACCGGTTACCGGAATGGCCTGGCCTGTTTCATAGTTCTGGTCGATACAGTAGAGTATGGCTTTTAGCACATCCTCTCCCTCACATCCGCGGCCCATGGGCACCTTCTCTTCGTAGAATTTTTTCACTTCGGCGATACTCTTCGCTCCGGGCACCTTCCCGGTTTTCAAATACTGAACAAATAAGCCTTTTTCCGGATCGGACCAGAGAGGACCATCAAAAAAGTTTCCAGGACAGATCGCGTTCACCTTGATGCCGTATTCCACCAGTTCCATTGCGAAGCTCTGCACCAGTCCTATGCCCCCAAACTTGCCGCCGGCATAGGCGCCGTTCTTGTTCGACCCGGAGAGACCGCTCTTCGAATTAATCTGAATGATATCCGATGTGAGGGATGGCGATGCCGCTTTCTGCCGTATCATCAGCCGCGCGATGTGTTTGACCACCAGAAAAAACGCCATGTAGTTAACCTTTGTAACAAGTTCAAAATCCTCTAAGGCCATTTCCAGCACCGAGGCGGCCTTGAGAATACCGGCATTGCTGATAAGAATATCGACTCCCCCCAGTTCTAGAGCAACGGCATCGGCCATCATCCTCACCGAATCCTCATCAGACACATCAACGGCAAGCGAAGAAGCTCTTCTCACATCAGTGTTGTTGAGCTCTCTAACAAAGGTTTTAGCCAACGCGGTATTGATATCGGCCACAATGACATAGGCGCCGGCCTTGGCAAGGCCTCGGGCAATCTCCGCCCCAATACCCTGGGCGGCCCCGCTAATCAAGGCCACTTTTCCCCGGACAACATCCCCCGATCCCGCCTTCGGCGCGGCTCTCATGAACCCGCCCCCATTCCGGCGAACCTCCTTGGCCTCATTGTAGCTATATCCGGCATAAAAGCTCCCGAAGCCAGGCACACGAATGGCCGCCGGTATGGCGTTGTCGACACCTCTGAATGTCCCCAGCGCCTCCTTCACCTGGCGCGCAATCTCGCCTTCGGATTCGCTCATTGCCGCTGTGTCAGGCAGCAGCTCCGCACCGATGCTCAGAATGGGCAGTTCCATCCGCTCTTGCTCTTCGGATAGAAGGATGATGGGAGCGGAAACGAGTTCCATGTAGCTACCTCGTATCACAGGCGCCAGTTTTATTCGGTCCATATGCCCTCCTTGCGGGCCGCGTCAATAATCGATTCGGGATGGGTTGGATCCATGCTCCGTCCCATCCGGGCATAGACATCCAATCTGTAATTCAGAGGTTCATCCCTCAGGAAAGAGCTGGGGTCAAATAGGCCTGAACCACCAGCGGAAGCCAAATGTTCATGGGCAATAAGGGCCCAGCCACAATCGTTCAGATGAGAAAATTCTCTTAAGGAAAGCTCAGGACAACGAAAACTCTGACGGGATGAGTTGATATCCACGCCGCTTATTTCCATCAGACCCTTCTCAACACATTTCGCCTTCACCCGAGCGAGCTGTTTTAGAGTATTGCGGGGCGGCATATAGCTAAGCGCCTGGAATCCGAGCTTCGGCAACTCATCAAAGAGTTCATCCAACCAGGAGTCCTCAAAGGCTTCGGTCTTCTTATCTCCGGTGGACGATTCGCCAACATCGCCCAGATAGGGATAGCAGGGTATGGCCCCGATGCTCCGCGCCAGAGCGCTCACTTCCCGAACCGGAGGGCATTCGTTTTCGTCCGGCTGATGGAAAAACAGCGGAACCAGGAAGCTCTTGAACAAACCCAGAAGATCATAGAGAAAGTGGGGATTGTCCTGGTCTGAAATTCGTTGGACAATCGCATCGGGGATGCTCAAGCCCAGAGAACTCTTCAAAGTCGCGCGCAGCTTCTCGCCTCGCCCAAAAACCCTCGACATCTTCTTAGCCAGGGCGAAAAGTATGTGACGTTCCGTGATGCTGCCCCCCTCATCGCTCATGGACAAGGCTACCACTTCGCTATCGAAATCCAGAGCCGGCAGAGAGGCTTCAATCAATATGCCATTGAGCGTTCCTACCTGCTCTTTCATACGCCTATAGCGGCTTTTTCGTATCGGCTTCAAATAGTTATCCACTTTGCCTAGATGCTGATGAGGTATCCCGTGCAAAACCATGTATAGAATTCCCAGTGAATCCGGGTTGTTAATCCTCCGGCCCTCCATCGCCGTTCCATGGGCACGCGCCCGAAGTTCACAACCGGCTGTAATCGCCAGGCCAAGTCTTTTTCCGGCCCTTAGCATCTCCGAACAGCCTGAAACCGACTCATGATCGATAATCCCGGCGGCGCCCAACCCCGCGCGCCAGGCGGCATAAGCCGCCTCCGTGGGAGTGTAGGGACTGAATGAGTAGCGGGTATGAATGTGATTGTTCACCTCCCCTGTTCCCACCGGGACAAATCCGGTGGCCCTATCGGCGCGAATCCTCCTCTCTAGGAGTTTCAATCGAGATTCAGCACTCCTTCCTTCCAGAGTTCTCACACACCGTTCCGGTTACGCCGTATCAATTCGCCGGTTGTTTGCACTGTTATCGGCGTGTGTCCTGCCAGAGGGAGTATGCGCTCATGCACCAAATCAATGAACCATGAGGCCTGGGGGAAGAATTGCTCCTCCATTTCAGCCGCGGGTGAAATCCAGTTCCGCGCACCGAGTACCACCGGCGGCGCATCCAGATAGTCAAAGCAGAGCTGAGAGAGATTATTGGCCACATTGTGCAGGAAGTTGCCGCGTTCCACTGCATCGGAAGCCAGTATTACCCGGCCGGTTTTCCTCACCGATTCAACCAGAATTTCGTAATCCAGGGGATTGACAAAGCGCAAATCGATGATTTCTGACTCAATGCCGTAACGATTCTTCAATTGCTCGGCGGCCTCAATCGCCACATAGAGGGTAGCGCCGATGGTAATGATGCTTAAATCGCTCCCCACTCGGCGAAGGGCGCTAACACCTTCAGGTGTCTCATAATACCCTTGAGGAACTCCGCCCACCTCAAACTCCTCGCCGATACCATAGAGCTTCTGGCTTTCCAAAAACACCACAGGGTCGGTACCCGAAAGAGCCAGGTTCAACATACCTTTGGCATCGGTGGGAGTGGCAGGAAAAAACACCTTGAGTCCCGGGATATGCGCCAATATGGCCGTCCAATCCTGGGAATGCTGCGCGCCATATTTAGCACCTACCGAAACCCGGAGAACCAGAGGCATTTTCAGCATCCCGGCACTCATGCTCTGCCACTTGGACATTTGGTTGAACACCTCATCCCCGGCCCGACCCAAAAAGTCGCAGTACATCAGTTCCACCACTGCCCGGCCGCCGGATAGGGCATAACCGACTCCGGCCCCGACAATGGCTCCCTCAGAAATGGGGCTGTTAAAGAGCCGGTGATAGGGGAGAGCATCGGTGAGCCCTTGGTAAACCGCGAACGCGCCGCCCCAGTCCCGGACATCCTCGCCCCATGCCGCCATTGTGGGGTCAATCGAAAAGCGATGAATCATCGCCTCAAAAAGGGCATCCCTGAAGCTATACATCTTGGCCGTGCTTACCTTCTTTCCATTTTCGTCCCGAGCCCTTCTTATTTTCTTCTCTATCCTCCTCAGGCGGGGATTCTCAGCCAATTCCATGAGCAGCTCAGGCCGTCCGTCATCCATTTTTTCCATTTTCGTGTTCGAAAACATCACCGTCTCAATAAAACGACCCGGGGGTCGAGGCGAGATATCCAGGGAAATCGCCTTTATCAGCGTCTTCATCAGCTTCTCGTCTACCAGGGAGCGCATCTGGGCAATGTCACCCGCGCTCAAGACACCACACTCCTTCAGGTAGGATTCATATCCCTTAACGCAATCGTTCGCCTGCCAGAGTTCAACTTCCTCCCTGGTTCGATAACTGGAGGCATCCGAAGGGCTATGACCTGAAAGTCGATAGGTGATGGTATCCAGCAATACCGGCCCCTTGCCGCTCAGCAGGAGTTTTTTCTTCCGGATCGTCGCATCCGCTACCGCTAAGGGATTGTATCCATCCACCCGTTCGGCGTGCATGTTATCAGGATTTACACCGGCGCCTACCCGGGCCAGCATGCCGAAACCCATGGTTTCGCCCACCGGCTGTCCGCCCATGCCGTAAAAATTGTTAAAGAAGTTGATAAGTAATGGGGGAGCAGCTCCAAGGCTCTTGTCCCAAAGTGTGGTGTATTGGTCCATAGCAGCCATCATCATACCCTCCCACACCACACCGCAGCCCATCGACGCATCTCCGATATTGGCAATGACAATGCCGTCTTTCCGGTTAATCCTTTTATAGAGGGCTGCTCCCACCGCGATATCACCGCTTCCGCCAACCAAGGCGTTGTTGGGCATGGAACCGAAGGGCGGGAAAAACGTGTGCATCGAACCACCCAGGCCCCGGTTGAAGCCGGTTTTCCGGGCAAAAATTTCGGCCATGGTACCATAGAGAATGTAATCCACAGCCAAATCGCGGATGTCACCCTTATTGTCCTTCTCAACAACGGCGAGAATCTCACCTCCGAGATATTCCTTCATAACCGATTCGACGGCGGACTCATCCATGAGGAGGGCGGCAGAAAGAGTCTTGGCAAGAATCTCGCCGTGAGATCGATGAGATCCAAAGATGAAATCGTCGTGTGTGAGCGCCATGCACTGACCCACCGCCGCGGCCTCCTGCCCGATGGATAGATGGGCCGGACCCATGTGGCTATATTCCACGCCCTTGTACGCGCCGGTTTTCTTGATGGCGTCCAAAACCGACTCGAACTCCCGGATGAGCAACATGTGATAATACGCGGCCTTGAGCCGTTCTTCGCCCCAGATTTTTTGCTCAATGGCGAAGTTATTCTTGTACTTATTTACCGGAATATCCTTCAATGTAATCGTCCCGGACTTTCTCATTTCTGCCGGGTCGATTAACTGAATTCTGGGCATGACTTTTCTCCTTACATCGTTTGAGCGTTCAGCGGATGCTCAAATCCGCATTTACAGGTTGATTCCTTCAAATTCCCACAGAGTCTCTCGCATAATCTCGGACACCGTTGGATGTGGAAAAATGAGCTCTCTCATTTCATCTGACCGAAATTCCGCCTCAATCATCGCCGCGGCGCCCCAGATAATCTCCGAACAGGATCCGCCAATCATATGAACGCCTAAAAGCACCCGCGATCTCGCGTCGAAAAGCATTTTGCAGAAGCCTTTCTCCTGACCGTATTCCGCCAGGTAGCGAGCGCTATATTGCATGGGGAGTTTCCGGATAAGCGGCTTTCGACCAGAGCGCAGCGCTTCGGCTTCTGTTAGACCCACCCCAGCAGCCTCAGGCAGGCTGTAAAGCACAGTCGGGATTGCGTTGTAGCGCATACGATCGGGCTTGCCCATCATGTTCGCCACGGCAACCTCGCCCATGCGATAGGCCGAATGAGCCAGTAGACTCTTCCCCGTGCAATCACCGACAGCCCAAATCCCCGGAAGATTGGTCCGCATACGCTCATTGACAACAACACCCTTGGAAGAGACATCCAATCCAATCTCCTTTAAGCCCATATCATTCACCAGCGGTTGCCGACCAGCCGACATCAAAATAACTTCCCCTTCGACATCATCGCTTCCACGCGCATCGGAGTAGAAAACCCGCTTGCCTTCGATTTTTTCAACCCGGGAATCGAGCTTGAAGTCTATGTTCTCTTCAAGACGATTGCGCAGCGCCACCGCGATATCACCATCAAGAGACCCGGCAATTTCAGGAAGCATTTCCACAACACTCACACGAACCCCCAGAGTGGAAAACAGGGAGGCGAATTCTAGTCCAATCACACCCCCGCCGATTACCACCAAAGACTTCGGAACTTGGCTGATATTCAAGATTTCCCGGCTTGTAAGAAGCGCCGGTGAATCGGAGACTGGGATTGGCGGTATTATCGAGCGAGAGCCAGTGGCAATGAGTATTCTCGACGCCGTATACTGTTCGCCATTTGCCTCGATGGTAGAACGGTTCGTGAATCGGGCCTCTGCCTTCACAACGTGAACCTTGCACTTTTTGAGTTTGGCGGAGACAGCCGAGCGCAGCGCGCTGATGGTATTCGCTTTTCGCTTCTGGGCCCTTATCCAGTCCAAAGTGACATGCTCGGCATTCACACCGAAATCAGCGCTATTTTTGGCGATTTGGTAATGCTTAACCGCCGCCAGCAAGGTTTTTGTGGGAACGCAGCCTTGGTTCAGACAAACCCCGCCGATTTGTTCTTTTTCGATAAGCAAGGTTTTCAAACCCTCACGAGAGGCCCTCTCGGCCGCGTTATACCCTCCCGGGCCGCCGCCTAGAACAATTAAGTCGTATTCGTTGTTCATATTTACAGCCCAAAGGCCCATTCAAGGCTGCCTAAGAACGCGCATAGCTCCTTGAGAAAACGGGCAGCGGGGGCGCCATCAATGGCCTGATGATTGATAGTGAGAGAGAGAGTCATCCGCTTCTCCATACCAATGCCTTCAGGAGTTTCAAGAGGCGCGTTCACCATACTGCCCACACCGAGTATGCCCACCTGTGGCGCGTTGAGAATCGGCGTGAAACTCTCGATACCAAGGGCTCCCAGGTTGGAAACCGTGAAAGTGGCGCCTGAAAGTTCATCGGGATTGATACGACCCTCTCGGCAGGCGCTGGCCAAGCGCCGGATTTCGGCAGAAATCTGGATTAACGATAGCTGATCCGCGAAACGCAACACCGGAACCATCAAGCCCTTGGGCGTATCCACGGCACATCCCAAGTGGACATGACGATACTGTTCAATACAATCTTGCTGAAACTGGGCGTTGATTTCCGGATGACGGGGAAGCAGCCGTGAGACCGTGAATATCACGAAATCGTTGATAGTTATGTCTGTGAGTTCGCAGTCTTGAGGGGAATTCTTGTACTTATCCCGCCAAGCCAAGAGTGAGCTCGCGGGGGCCGAACTATTCAGCGTAAGCTGAGCAGTCTCCTGGAGCGAGGCATGCATTCTCTGGGCAATCACCTTGCGGACACCTTTCACCGGAACGCTAATGAAGGGACCGGGAAAATCGGGAAAGGAAGAGTCTAGCGGTGTACGGACATCCCCATCCATGCTGAGGGCGCGGGCCGCCGGGCTGAGGGAACGGCCATTCAGCGCGGCGCGTATGTCCCTCTCGATAATACGACCCGCGGGACCGCTTCCGGCGGGCAGAGTCATCAGGCCGGAGGCTGAAATGAGGTTTCGGGCCCTTGGAGAAATACCCGAATCCCCGGCGGGTGGCGCGGCTATCCGCGTGGATGCTTCCTTCTCTGCCGAAGAAGGAGGATCGGCGGCTGGGCTGAGAGAACTGAGCAATCCGGCAACATCCTCGCCAGGCTCGCCAACGATGGCAAAGGGCCGCAAAACCGGGACATCATCGTCGACTTCATAGAGCCGCGCCAGCAGTGTTCCGGCAACTTCAGCTTCTACTTCAATGGTGGACTTGTCGGTTTCCACCTCGCAGATGCTTTCGCCGATGGCAATGGCCTCACCCAGCTCCTTGCGCCAAGCGACAATACGTACCGATTCTACGGTGTTGCCCAGTTTGGGCATTACGATTTTTTCCGCCACATCCCACTTCCTTTAGACAATCAGAAGTTCAACTCCCAATGCCTGGATATCATCTTGGGCCGCTTTCGACAGTCCATCATCAATAACCAGGCTGTCGATTTCTTCCAAGGGTATGATGCGGGCGAACCCTGCCTTGCCCCATTTACCCGAATCCGCCAGGAGTACGGTGCGCTCAGAGCGATGATGCATGGTTCGCACCACCTCGGTGGCTTCCATCATGTGCGTGGTGAGACCATTCTCCAATGAAAACCCATCGGTGCCGATAAAGGCTGTTTTTACGTGGAATTGCTCCAGATGCTGAACAGCAATGGAACCGGTCATAGACTCGGCCTCAGGATGGAATATCCCGCCGACGAAGGTGAAATGCACCGAAGGATTAGAGCGGGCATAGGGAAGAAGAAGCGTGGAATCCGTCACCACTCTCACATCGCTTTTGCCCAATAGATAACGGCCAATGAGCGCCGTGGTTGTGCCCGCCTCAATCATGATGGAGTCTCCATCGTGGATGAAAGCGGCGGCGGCTCTGGCGATGGCCGCTTTGATATCGGGAAGGGTTTTCTGCCGAACGAGGATGGCGGGATGGAAGGCCGGCAACGCGCCACCACGGGTGCGGATGAGATAGCCCTTGTCAGCCAGGCCATCGAAGTCGCTGCGCACTGTAGACGAGGATACATCGAGAAGCATACACATCTGATTCACCCCGATGTGGGGATCGTCGATGAGTAGATCGAGTATTTTCTTTTCTCTTTCGTTAAGCAGTTGCAATATCACTCCTTGGCTTCGTATTTACTTTGTTTTCACTTCGTATTTGCTTTGTTTTCACTTACTTTATTCCTTTTTTACAAACTTCCGCAAGCGGTAATGGTGTTTTTTTGAGGATTTTTTGGGAAAATTGAAGAAATCAAGGCCAGCCATCAATCGGATGCTCGCATCTGGAGTGCTGCTGAAGCCAACTTTCTTGAGCTTCTTATTCTCATCGACAGCGCCATTCGCGGTTTTTGTTTTCAATGATTGCTCTTGATATGATAGAATGACACGGAAGGAAAATTAACGCATGAAGAGAAGAAAACTGGGATCTAGAGGGCCTGAGCTGTCGATATTGGGTTTTGGCTGCATGCGGCTTCCCACTTCCGGCGAAAAAATCAATCGGGATGAGGCGACGGCCATGTTCAACATGGCCATTGATGCCGGCGTCGACTACCTGGATACGGCCTGGCCCTATCATGAGGGTGAGAGTGAGAAAATCATCGGCGATGTATTCAAGGGAAGTCGGAGGGATTCGGTCAAAATTGCCGACAAAATGCCTACCTGGCTTGTGAAATCTCACGCGGATTTGGATAAGTTCTTTAGCCAGCAGCTTAAAAGACTGAAAACTGATTACATTGATGTCTATCTCCTCCATTCACTCGATGCCGCCAAATGGAAAACAATGCTGGAAATCGGCGCCATCGATTGGCTGGCGAAAAAAAAGGAGCGCGGCGACATCGCCTACGCGGGTTTTAGCTTCCATGATCATTATGCGTCTTTCGAAACCATCCTCAATGCCTGGGAATGGGATGTCTGTCAGATTCAGTACAACTTCCTTGATGTTAAAGAGCAAGCGGGCGTCAGGGGTTTGCGTCTTGCCTATGAGAAAAACATCGGTGTGATTATTATGGAGCCTCTTCTGGGCGGGAATCTGGTTAAAGCTCCGAAAGCCGTTGAAGCCCTTTGGGCTCGTTCAGCTCACCCTGAGTGGACTCCCGTGGAGCGAGCGCTGCGATGGCTCTGGGATCAGAAAGAGGTGGGCGCCGTTCTGAGTGGCATGAGCAGCGTGGTTCATGTAAGAGAAAACCTCAAGATTGCCTCCGCGGCATCGATGGGGGAGCTTTCCGATGATGAGAAGTTGCTATATGATGAAGCACTCACGGTGTATAAGGAATTGAAAGCGGTGGGCTGTACGGGTTGTGGCTATTGCAAACACTGCCCTCATGGGGTGGATATTCCCTGGAATTTCAAACTCATCAATCGGGGTATCATGTACGGAAATCCGGATAGCGCCCGAGACGAGTACAAGGGAATGCTGAAATCATTTGAGAAGGGACTTCTCCCAAGCGATCCGAGAGCCCTAAACTGTATTTCCTGTGGGGAATGCGAACCCAAATGTCCCCAAAAACTGGAAATCGGTCGTCTCATGCCTGAAGCAGCCGCGCTGCTCGGTGCTCAGAAGTCTTTTGATGAGGCAGGCCTCTAGAAAACTCCATCACATGGAGAATATGAAGGATAGCGGATCATGGTCGCTCAAAAAATCCGAAGACGTTACTATCTGCTCACCGGGGCTCATACGCTGGCCGCGTCCATTATTTGGGGTGTGAACACCCTGTTTCTCATGGACGTGGGACTCACAATCTATCAGGTATTTCTGGTGAATGCCGCGTTTACCGCCGCGATGACCCTTTTTGAAATTCCAACCGGCGCCGTTGCCGATACCCGCGGCCGCAAGGTTTCCCTCCAGTGGAGCTCATTCATACTCTTCATCGGCACACTTGGCTACCTCGTTGCCGGTACCTGGGGCGGAGGCATGCCCGCCTTTATTATCGCCTCCGCGGTACTCGGGCTGGGCTTCACTTTCTTCTCCGGGGCGGCGGAAGCCTGGGCCGTCGATGAACTGAAATCCGCCGGCGAAAGCGACGCCTCGGCCAGTCTCTTCGCTCATGCCGCCACGGCAGCCAGCGTCACCATGCTCATCGGCACCATACTCGGGGGATTTCTCGGCAATATCGACTACCGCATACCCTACATACTCAGGGCAGTTCTATTTCTCCTCATGCTCAGCCTCACCATCTTCGGCATGCCCGAAACCGGATGGCGTCCCGACGGCGAAAAACTCAAACCCACAGAACGAATTCGAAGAACCCTCTCCGACAGCTTCCGCTATGGGTTGAGAATTCCCGCTCTGCGCCAATTGATGAGCATTACATTCATACTGGGCATCTTCATGTTATGGGGTTTCTATGCCCTCCAGCCCTACATTGTCAACCTTGCCGGCAAGCCCGGAGCCGCCTGGCTCTCCGGCCTTGTCACCGCGGCAGTCACTCTATCCCAGATTTGCGGTCAGCTTCTTTCTGGCCGTCGCAAAGAAACATCACGCATCAGCGGCCTGCTCTCGGCGTCGATGAGCGTCGCCTGCGTTGGCGCCCTTGTTACAGGACTCGCCGGACTGCCCAAAATACTGGAAATTCTCGGACAGCCTTTTACCCCCATCGTCGCCGTAATCGGTACAATGCTGATGATGGGCAGCCTCGGCTACGCCAGCCCCTTGTTTCGCAGCGCCTTGCATAACCGAATACCCTCCGAAAAACGCGCCACAATCGTTTCCCTCGATTCCCTCGTTGGAAGCGGCGGGGCCATATTTGGACAGCCATCTCTCGGCCGCCTTGCCGGCAGATTCGGAATCGCGTCGGGATATCTGGCCGGAGCGGCCCTTTTCGCCCTCACTCAACCGGTAATCGCGCTGTTTCACAGAAGTGAAACCAACCCGTAAAGCACAGGGCCTTTATGGATGGCGCTCTGATGGTAAAAAATCCCTATGAATCTCTTGAAAATTCCACTATGAGATGATACAATGAGTTGAGACAATGGACGCGGGTGGTTCTTTAACGAAAACCCAATCAGGCAGCATCCTGCTTCCTTGATGAAAGGAGCTATCAGCAGTGAATAGAATTGGCGGATTTTGCATTGTTATTGCTGGAGTATTAATACTATCAGGATGTTCTTCGCCTGTAAGCTCCTCGAAAGGAACCCCCATCACCCTCGAGAGCATTACCGCGAATGGCAGCTCAGGGACTGAAACAACAGATACATTAACCCTTACCTTCAGCGCCGAACCAAGCACATTGAGCGTAGACCATATCACTGTTATAGGAGCCACCAAGGGCATCCTGACAGGTTCCGATGTAACGCGAAGCCTTTCAATTTCCGAAATAACGGCAAAAAACGGAAAGACGGTTAAGGTAACTCTTTCAAACCCCCCGAATTTCGTAGTATCGGGGGCAAGCCAAAAGGTAACTATCAACGTGAAAGATGGCGAAAGGTTCTTTTGGGCGCGGAAAGCCAAATCCAGTGACACATCCTGGTACAAGGTCGCGGCAACGCGCAAGGAGGTTACGGAGGCACCACATTGCGAGGTTTATGTTGATAATGATCTGACTGGTGAACATGCCGTAAGCGACGCAGTGGCTCAGGCCATCGCCACGAAATTTGAGAGTGAAATCTACACTTCCATCCAAGAAAAATTCGACGTCGTAAGTGATGTCGACAATGATGGGAAAATTACGATTCTGCTGCTCGATATCCAGGATGACTATAAAAAAACGGATGACCCCTATGTTGCCGGTTATTTCGATGGCACGCATCAACTGAGCGGTCAACGATATGAGAAGTACAGCAATCTTACTGATATGCTTTTTGTGGATACAAATCCAGGATTTCGAAATTCTACAACTTTTTATCGAACCTTGGCTCACGAACTCCAGCACCTGATCAATTTCAACCATAATTACATCAATGGAGGAGGCCATATTGCTGATACATGGATTAACGAAGGCCTTTCCACGGCTGCGGAGTACTTCTACAATGATAATAGACATGTTCAACCTAGGATAGATCATTACAATAATAGCAACATTAGTGACGAAAATGCTACTGTTAACAATGCCGCTATTAAATATGGCGCCTATTTCTTCAATTGGAGTCCCTCTTGGACCACTGATAAGCTTGCCAGCTATGCGACTGTCTATCTCTTCTTCCAATGGCTCAGAATTCAATCCGATAATGGAAATAACATCTATAAAAGCATATACGCGCAGCGGAATATGAATCTGGCCTCTTTTCTTACCGCAGTCAATACACATGGGGTGGGATCCACGTGGAAAGACATACTCGGTAACTGGTTCACGGCCAATCTTTTCAATAACACAAGCGGTCTTTATGGGTACAAGGAGGAAATCACGCTAACTCCACCGGCATTCAATGCCAGTTCGAAAAGTAGAATTGACTTGTATCCGGGTGAAGGGGTGTATATTTATAAATCGGATGATTCTTACTCACCGACTGCTCAGACGAATATCGCTCATATCGGACTGAACACGACATTGAACCCGAAGCAGAAAGATACCACGACACCCTTTGTGGGCAATTATCACCTGGTTTACAACTACAACAGCAATAAATCCGGCCCTAAGGTAGCAGCTCACATGCCAACGGGCTCTGTTTCACTCAGTCTGTCAGCGTCCCATAGTCATGGCCCCTCAGCATCTTACTCGGTTCCCCCGTCTACTGCCAGTTGGCCCATAGACATAGTATTTGACCCCTTCGATCCTTCCGACGCCGCGGGAGAATCTGAAAATACCGCCTCCCAGAAAAAGACTCAACATTGATGGCTTCATGGCATTCCGCAGATAGCCGCTATTTTGCCTTCATTCTGCTCTGCCTTATCTGCGCGAACCAAGCGCTATTCCCCTTGGGCGCGAGAGAGGCCAGGGCCCCGCGAGAGCCGAATAAGGATGAGATTAGAGAGTATCAGGCCGTGATTATCGGTGTCATCCGACTCGTGGGCAATGAGCCGTTCACAACTCTTGTAATTACAACGGCGGACGAAACGGATTACATTATCAGCGAAACCACTGAAGCGCGACGTATTTTGCATGATATGCAGGGAATGCGAGTGAAGGTGGAAGGACGAGTCGAGGAATCGGATGTTTTCGCGGGAGAGGACAAGTATTTGGGCAAAACACGTGTTATTTTCCCTGAGAAGTACCCCGGATCGCCATAGCTGGGGTTTTTGAAGATTCGCTCATGGGGTTTCAGGTCTGTCCTTAGTAAGGAATTACAACACTGAAGCAGGCTCCGCCTAATCGAGTAGAGCCCGCGGCGTAGATTCTTCCGCCGTGAGAGTGAACGATGCCTTCGCAAATGGCCAAACCCAGGCCGGATCCTCCATCTTCCCGGCTCCTTGAGGTATCCAGGCGGTAGTAGCGTTCAAAGACCCGTTCACATTCATCCATGGGGATTCCCAATCCATCATCTTCCACTGTAAGTTTCACCTGCCTTCTCTTTGAATAATCAATCCCGCTAGCCGGGCTGACGGCTTCATCCTTTGGTTTCACATCCATTTCAGAATCCTCCACCGTAAGCAGTATCCGCTTAGCGGCATGGCGAAGCGCGTTTGAAAGCAGATTGCTGAGTAGCTGATGCATCTTTTCCCCATCGCCCTTTAGCACCATGTCCTTTTTTCCGGCCTGAATCTGAATTGTGAGCCCGCGGCGCGCCGCTTCGGGCTCAATCGCCCTCACCGCTTTGTTAACCACTTTGAGAAAGTTCAGCGGTTGGCGCTTAAGAGCGGCATCCGGGGACTCAAGGTTCGCGAGTGTTTTTAATTCCTCCACGAGCCGAGTGAGACGCTCAGATTCCGCCGAAAGGGCTTTAAGAGCATCCCCGTCCATGGGATAGATGCCCGCCTCTATCATTTCGATGCGGGCGCGAATCAGACTCACCGGTGTCCTTAGCTCATGGGCCGAATCGGCAATCAGCCGCTTCCGCTGCAAATCCGCGGATTCCAGAGAGGCTGACATGCCGTTAAAACCCCGGTTCAGGTCGCCCAATTCATCCTTTCGCTCATCAGGGAGACGGACGCTAAGCTGCCCTTCTGCCACCTTCTTCAGAGCCAAATTCATTGATTTCACCGGGCTGACGATGTGCTGAGAAAGCAAAAGCCCAAGCAGCATGGCAAACAGAAAAACTACGGCGGTTATTATCCAGGTCTTCTTATCGGCTTCCCGGAAAAACATGATTTCAGGAGACTGATGCAATTCAGGTATCATCTGACCAAAATAGAGATAGCCCACATCCGAACCGTTGTGAGACATCAGCACCCCGCCGCCGTGCAGGGGATTGATGACAGGCTTTCCCAAACCCGCGGTATCAAGAAGTACATTGCCGAGTGTATCCGTCACAACCATATGGTCGATGCCGTGGTTTTCCATTGGCATCATCTTCTGTGTTTTGCGTCGCTCCATCCTTCCCATTCGCTTGAATTCGGGAAAGATGTACAACTTTCCCATCGCTGTGCGATCGCTCGGTAAGAGTAGGAATTCTCGCGGGAGTTCGCTCGGCATCGCCTCATTTTGTTTAAATTCGGTTACCCATTCTCCCATCACCCCGGCCAAGGCCCCGGCCCGGGCTAAATCGCGCTTTTCGGCAAACTCGTCATACCCCAATCTTGTAAGATGACTGGCAAACCACACAACCAGAACCAAGGAAATAAGAACAATCAGGGCAAATGACCCAACGATTTTCAGTCTCAGTGATAGCTTCACCTAAGTGTTTACTTCCATTAGCCGATACCCCACGCCCCGCACTGTCTCGATATAGCGAGGAGTGCTTCGATCGGGTTCGAGAATTCGGCGTATGTTCTTGATATGAACGTCAATTGTACGATCATACCCTTCCCAGGTATGATCCTGAAAAAATCCTTGAATCGCATTTCTTGTGAACACGCGCCCAGGCTGCCTCATAAACCCATGAAGAATATCAAACTGCACTGTTGTCAGATTCAGCGGCTCTTTTCCCCGAGTCGCGTGGCGACGCAGCGGATCCAATAGAAGATCGCCCACAACAAGAATTTTCTCTTCGCTAACATCCTCAGCACTCACCCGGCGCATCACCGTTCTCATACGAGCGGCAAGTTCCTTGAGACTGAAAGGCTTGGTGAGATAGTCATCGGCCCCCAATTCCAGGCCGATCAGCTTGTCTGTTTCCTCGGCCATCGCCGTAAGAAATATCACCGGTATCCCGGATTTCTCCCGGATTCGCCGCATCACATCCAAACCATCCAGGGAGGGTATCATAATATCCAGCAGAACGAAATCCGGCTCCTCGGCGGCAAAGAGTATCAGCGCCTCGCTGCCATTATAAGCGGCGAGGGCCTCCCAGCCCAGACTTTCCAGATAGTCTCGGATCATCTTATTGAGTTGCCTTTCATCTTCCACTACCAGAATTTTCACATTCTGGTTCTCAACAGCTTCCCGCATGGGGTATGCGGGATGCCGGTATTCATTGCTCTTTCCATCACTCCCGTCGTCGGGGGGGAACTCTATCTACCCCAATCAGGGTATTCCTGTACCCCCCCTTCATATCTTTTTCACCGACGATAGCGGCCAAATCCTTTACGACGACCAGCTCGACCGCCGTAGGCGCCCGGACAATGATAATGCCACTCCTCATCCGCAAAGTACGGCATTATCCATTCCTCGCCATCCACCTCGGCGCTGATCACCATCACAGTATTCGGCGATATGGGCGTTTTCAACGCTTCCACCTTCATTGCGGCGCCTTCTTCGGGCAAATCCTGACTATCCGCGATAAAACCAAGCATCAGATAGTAGGTGACTCCCTCAGCGCTGAGCAACGCGGGGTATTCACCATCAACCATGGAAAAAGTACCTTCGAGCGTTTGACTCTCTTCAGCCAGGAATTCCATCTTCTCGCCAAACATCCATCCACCCTTCGGATAATCGTTGTCATATTTTCCATCGTGGGCGAAAACCAATCCTGCGGAAAGAAGAAGCAGAAGTGATACTGTGAACCATTTTCTTGTGTTCATTTTGACCTCCTATCGACCTCGTCGACATTCATAGTATCCTCTGACAATGTGAACACACTGTGAACGCCGTGTGTTTTTTTGAATTTTTTACAAGATACATGGACTCACACGTTCCCGCGCGCAGTACAGAATCATTCCGCTATAGTATCACAGCTTGAACGTCCTTGACCGCCTCTTTTTCCCCTCCTATGATGAACTCATGGAAAATATGGGTTATTTCCGTGTCGCGGCCGCAGTTCCCCATGTCAGACCATCCGCAGTGCTGACAAACAGTGACACAATCATCAATGCGTTTTTTAGAGCCTGCGATGATGGGGCCGACATTGTATTGTTTCCCGAACTTTCGATTACCGGATATAGCTGTGCCGACTTGTTTCTTCAATCCAACCTTCTACGAGAAGCCGAGAAGCAGGCAGCTCGTATTATCAACGAAACTTCCGCCCGCGGCGCTCTGATTGTGTTCGGCATGCCCATTTCCCGAAATGGCCGGCTTTTTAACTGTGCCGTGGTGGTCCGCAGTGGCAAGGAAATACTGGGAGTGATACCCAAAACATATGTCCCTGATTCCCGAGAATACTACGAAAACCGCTGGTTCGCTTCAGCCGACGAGGCTGCTTTCACCGAAATTACCCTTGCACAGCAACAGGTGCCCTTCGGTGCGAATCTCATCTTCACCCATGAAAAAGACTCGCGTATCAGCTTTGCCGTCGAACTCTGTGAAGACCTCTGGAGTCCCATCCCACCATCCTCCCGCCACGCCATTGCCGGCGCGCAAATGCTTTTCAACCTCTCGGCCAGCAACGAACTGGTTGGCAAAGCCGACTACCGCCGCTCCTTGGTGAGTCAGCAATCCGCCCGTTGTCTGGCAGGCTATATTTACAGCTCTGCCGGCCCGGGTGAATCGAGCACCGACACCGTATTCGGCGGACATGCCATCATATCGGAAAATGGTCGCATTCTGGCTGAAACCGAGCGATTCTCCACCGCTACCGATATTGTTTTGGCCGACATCGACCTTGAGCTTCTCGATCATGAACGCCGGGTATCCCGCTCCTTCGGTCCAGCCGCCAGAAGAGAATTGGAGCATCAGAACTACCGCGACATCCGTTTCGGTGGATCCGTGCAGGCCCTGCGGGGTGGCACACTCAAACAAATCCGCCCGGTCGACCCCCAACCCTTTGTCCCCACCGATCCTTTGGAACGCGAAAAACGATGCCGGGAAATATCATCGATACAGATTGCAGGTCTCGTTACCCGCCTGGAAAGAACCGGAATCAAAAATGCCATTATTGGCCTTTCGGGAGGGCTCGATTCGACACTGGCACTCCTACTTTGCGTGCAAGCCTTTGAAAGTCTAGCCCTGCCCAAAGAAGGGATAATAGCCATCACGATGCCCAGTTTCGGAACCACCGAACGTACCCTGGGCAATGTCAACGCGCTCTGCAAGGGCCTGGGCATTGAACTTGAGACAATCGATATCAAAGACAGCTGCCGGGCGCAGATGCAAGAGTTGGGACATACGGGCGAACCCGATGATGTCGCTTTTGAGAACATCCAGGCCCGATACCGCACGGCCCTGCTGATGAACAGGGCCAACATGATAGATGGATTGGTTGTCGGCACCGGCGATCTCTCCGAACTCGCCCTGGGCTGGTGCACCTATAACGGAGATCACATGTCCATGTACGGCGTTAACTGCGGGGTTCCCAAAACCCTCGTGCGATATCTGGTGGAGTGGTCGGCCGACACCTGGGTGAGCGAAGCCGTAAAAAACGTACTTCTGGATGTACTGGCCACCCCAATCTCCCCGGAACTACTGCCCCCAAGCGAAGATGGAGAAATCCGCCAGCTCACCGAAGATCGCGTCGGCCCCTACCAGCTCCATGACTTCTTCCTGTACCATGCCATCCGCCACGGATTCGCGCCGCCAAAAGTACTGGCCCTGGCCGAAAGGGCATTCTCGGATATCTACGACGCGCAGACCATACTCACATGGCTCAGAGTATTCTACACCCGGTTCTTTTCCCAGCAGTTCAAACGCTCCTGCCTGCCCGATGGACCCAAAGTCGGCACCATCGCTCTCTCTCCCCGCGCCGACTGGCGCATGCCATCGGATGCCGAAGTAAGCGCATGGCTGGCCGCTCTACCCTGAGTATTCATCGAATCTGAAACAGCCCCGCCGCGGTATAACCCGATGAGACAGAAGACATTGGCCATGAACCGGCAGGGTGGCTGCTCTTCTGGGCAGCAACGCTAAAAATTTCTAGCGGGGTAGTTTCATTGATAAATCACGCTAGTAGTTTATGTACACGACGCCGCTACCACCGGCATTTCCACTAGGCTGATCCCTAAATACATCCCCTCCAGAGCCACCACCACCGGTATTCGCACCCCCGGGTTGCCCTCTACCGCCGCCGCCGCCACTACCAGCAACGCCATCGATTGAACCGGAAGCGCCGCCGCCGCCGAGAGTGATAGTCATGTTATTATATTGATTCGTTGAGGCCCGTCCAGCAGTACCGCTCACACCAGTAACAGCGGTTCCGCTAGCGCCTTGCCCGCCTGTCTTATCATCGAGCCAGCCGCGTAGACCGCCAGGGTTGCCACCGATGGGGGTAACGCCCTTGGTTGTACTATCACCACCACCTCCGCCAACCGCTCTGAGCGTATCAAATTCAGTGGTAGCGCCGGGATTTCCGGGAGCCACCCCCGCACCACCAGTACCACCGGCGCCAATCTTTATGGCAATGCTCGATCCCAACCGAACCTGATGGTTTGCCTCGACTACCTGGCCTCCCCCGCCGCCACCACCGTGGCCTTCATCAGTTCCGCCACCGCCGCCACCGCCAGCGATGAGCACCTGAATAGTGGCTGTCGTATTGGTAGAATAGCCATCCGGCACCTTCCAAGTGCTATCCCTGGTGAACTTCATTGTTGTAGGAGCCTTCACCACCCAGGTGAGATCCTTCGACGCTCCCACATTTGGTTTCACAGTGAAATTGGCCGTGGTATCGCTCGTTACAGCGGTTGCGCTGCCGCTAACCAGCCCATTTTCATTCATAGTAAGTCCTGCGGGCAAAGCGCCAGCACCACTTATTTCGAAAGTACTGGCCCCGCTGAGTACAAACTGCACCTTGATACTCTCTCTCTGAGAATCGAAAATACCACGGAGGCTAGAAGTTGAGGCCAAATTCACACTGTGCTTATCGGTACTTCCGGCGGATTCGGCGCCATTATTGGCAGGCATTGGACACCCCGCGAGGAATGCCGCCAGCAGCGAAGCCATAATAACCACTGTTTTTTTCATAATATGAACCTCCAAAATGAGAATTTCACATCTTACAATGTATCACGGATACTAAAAAACATTCTTTTTGTCCGCCTTGCTGCCAGGCTCGGTCCTCTTTTCGTCGCCGGAGGCTAGATGGCTGACTATTCCAGGCCGCGAAGCGCCTTTTAGAAGATGAACACCGCTATAACCCGAGCACCAGAGAGTTATGGGCGGGATTCCCAAAACTATTCCGCGGCATCAAGGAGAGTAGATGGCCGGCTGTTTGATCCTTCGAGGGTTAATGAAGTCTAAACCGCACCCCGCCGCGGAATATTGGTATGCCTATCTTGGGCATTCAACGCCTTACCGCCAACACGCCGATGATTATTCCGCTTTTTCTGCTCACCCCTAGCTGCCGCCTTCTGATTCTCCTCGTCCTTTTCTGCTAGGGCCATGGCCGCCTCCCTGTCCTCGTTGGCCTTGAGCATTTGGGCGTGTCGGGCCGCCTCGTCTTCCCGGAGGTGACATTTCTTGTACTTCTTCCCCGAACCGCAGGAACATAAATCGTTGCGACCCAGGGTTTTCAATCGATGGTTGCTATCTGATGCGTTCATATCCTGATTATAACACAAAAAACGTGTTCAATCCCCTAATCTTATCACAACTTTTCAGGTGTGAATTCTCTTTTCCCGCTCCAAGAGGAGTCTATCCAATGTCTGCGCCGGATTCTCGAATTGAGAAAGCAGCATCATGGCAGCGATGATGTAGGGCTTGAAGCTGGCTTCCTTGTACAGAGGAATCCGGTAGCGCTCGAACACCGACGCGGCCACCTCGCCTTCCCTGCAGCTCACGCCGCTGATGTCGGCGGGGAGACAGTGCATGTAGAGAGCTTTGCCGCCAGCTGTGCGGGTCATCAAATCTTCGCTGCATTCCCAGTCCTTGTGCCCGGCATTCTGGGCGAGCAGTTCTTCTTCCAGGGCCTTGATGCCTTCTTCGTCCCGGTTGTCGTAGAGCATGGTGCGCTTTTCCATGGCTGCGTAGGGCGCCCATGATTTGGGATAGACGATGTCGGCGCCATCGAAGGCCTCGGCCATGGAATTCACACGTTGGAATGACCCGCCAGACGCCTTGGCGTTTTTTTCAGCAACACTTTCAACATCGCCCATTACCTCATAGCCCTTGGGGTGGGCGAGGGTAACTTTCATGCCAAAACGGGTGCTGAGGCCGATGATGCCCTGAGGCACGGAGAGCGGCTTTCCATAAGAGGGGGAATAGGCCCATGACATGGCTATTTTCTTGCCTTTGAGCTTGTCGATACCACCAAAATGTTCGATGAGGTGGAGGACGTCGGCCATGGACTGGGTGGGATGATCGATGTCGCATTGGAGGTTTACCAGGGTGGGTCGTTGTTCGAGCACACCATCGCTATAGCCTTCCTGAACGGCTTTGGCAACTTCTTTCATGTAGCTGTTGCCTTTGCCGATGTACATGTCGTCACGGATACCAATGATGTCGGCCATGAAGCTAATCATGTTGGCGGTTTCGCGTACGGTTTCGCCGTGGGCGATTTGGCTCTTACCCTCATCGAGATCTTGTACTTCCAATCCCAGCATGTTGGCCGCCGAAGCAAAGCTGAAGCGGGTTCGGGTGGATTTATCCCTGAAGAGGCTGATGGCCAGGCCCGAATCAAAGAGTTTCGCCGAGATGTTCTTTTCCCTCATTCCTCTGAGTATCTGAGCTGCTTTGAAGGTGGCGGAAAGTTCGCTGCCAGACCTGTCCCATGTCAGAAGGAAATCGTTCCGGTACATGGCTCCGGTTTCGAGACTTTCAAGTTCCTTGATAAGATTGTTCAGATCGTAATTCATGTTTTCCATTTCCTTTTGCTGTTAAACCGGCAGCTGCGCGTACTCTGACAGCTTTGGTGAATGGATTTTTTTTAACGCGCGCAACACTTTCTCAGGGCTGAAGGGCCAGCTGCGCATCCAGATTCCGCAGGCATCGTGAATGGCATTAGCCAAGGCGGGCGCGGCGCCATTTACGCTTATTTCGGCGATTGACTTGGCCCCGAACGGTCCATGGGGATCGTCGGTTTCCAGAAGGATGACGCGAAAAACATCGGGAACATCCCCAATCATGGGAACACCGTAGCTCCGAAGATCCGGATTCAGGCAATGTCCCTCTTCATCAAGGATCAACTCTTCATACAACGCGTGGCCGATGGATTTGAGCACACCACCAAACACCTGACCCCTGGCGAGATCGGGGTTTACGGGGGTGCCGCAGTCCTGCAGGGCATAATACTTCTGCACTTTCACCTTGCCCGTGCGAATGTTCACGGCAACTTGCGCAAAATGGGCGCCATAGGGGAATGAAAACTGCTCGGTGGTGAAACTGGAAGTGGCGACAATCTGCCCACTGCCTTCCCCTCCCTGCGTGTGCCAGGCCAGTTTGGCGAAATCCAGTTCTTCCTTGCCCCCAACAATGCGGCCAGGGAATTCGATGTCCAGTTTTTGCGCTGTTGTATCGAGAATGGCGGCCGCCTCTTCGAGTATCATCATCCGAAATTTCGAGGCCGCGTTGCGAGCGGCGCCGCCGGAAAAATATGTCCCACTGGATGCGTAGGCGCCGGTGTCGAAGGGAGCCATATCGGTATCACCGGACTGAACAGTAATATGGGCGATGTCGACGTTCAGCACTTCCGCTACCATTTTCGCGGATACGGAATCCAGGCCGGTGCCTAAATCCGCTCCGCCGGATTGAACGATAATGGTGCCGTCGCCCAGCATTTTGATGGTGCAGTTCCCCTGGTCGAGGCCGGGCAGACCCGAACCCTGCTGGAGAATGCACATGCCCTTGCCGATTTTTATATCAGGATTGGGTGATTTTTCTTCTTTTTCCCACTCTATGAGTTTTCGACCCTGGGCGATTGCTTCACCCAGACCACAGCTATCCACAGGAGCGGGTTTGCCTTCCCGTCCTTCGCCCAGACAGCGTAGAATTTCAAGCATGTCGCCTTTTCTCACCCGGTTTTTCTCTACCAAGTCGATGTGGTTCATTCCCAGTTCAATGGCCAGCTCCTTAACGGCCATCTGGAAGGCATAATTGGCCTTTGGCGCCCCATACCCCTGATAGGCTCCGGTGGGCGGGATGTTGGAATAGTAGGAGGTGACGGTGAAGAACGCGTTCTCACAGATGAAGAGGGGCAGACTCTTGGAAACACCATTCATGGGAACGGTGAGTGCGTGGGCGCCGTAGGCGCCCTGGTTGGACTCCACATCCATTCTCATGGCGGTAAAGCGGCCATCCTTCTTGGCGCCAATTTTCACGGTGATACGCATGGGTTTTCGGGTACTGCAGGAAATGAATTCCTCCTTGCGTGTGTACTGGTGGAACACCGATCTCGCGGTAGTCCATGCGGCCCAAGCGGCCAACTCGTCCAGCAGTATGTCCTGTTTGGAACCGTAACCGCCCCCAATGCGTTCCTTAACTACCCTCACCTTGTTCTCGGGTATACCAAGCTGAGTGGCGACGATGCGTCGGAGATGGTAAGGTACCTGGGTGGAAGCATGAATAACAATGCGATCGCCCTCGTTTTTCACATAGGTGGTGTGCAACTCCAGGGGAGTGCATTGTATCTGGGAGGTGTGGTAGCAGCGTTCAAGAACAATGTCGGCTTCATCGAAGCCCTTCTCGGTATCACCAATACCACCCTCCACATAGGCGGCGATGTTTTTCTGTGGATTGCCGCCGATGGGAAACTGATACAGCACGGGCGTTTCCTCTGTATGAGCTTCGGCATTGAGCTCATCCAGATTGTCGGGGGCGCCTGAGATGTATTTGACAGGTCCACCGTGAACCAGAGGGGCATCGGGGGCCTGAGCCTGATCCAGTGTGATGATGGGAGGAAGTACTTCGTAGTCGACACTTATGAGCTCCAGGCCCTTCAGGGCGGTAGCCTCATCCTCGGCCAGTACAGCGGCTACCCGATCTCCATGATGGCGTACTTTGGTATCCAGCATCACTCGATCGTAGGGTGAGGGCTCCGGAAAGCCCTGGCCCGCTTGGCTGTAGGGCTTTTGGGGCACGTTCTTATGGGTAAACACGGCAACGACACCCTCTAGATCTTCGGCGGCTTTCGTATCAATGTGCTTGATACGCGCGTGGGCATGGGGGCTGCGCAAAACTTTCAATATGCATGCGCCACTATCTACACGATCTTCCACGAACGCTTTTTCGCCGCAAACCAATCTGATGGCGTCGGCTTTGGGTACAGCTTTGCCAATATAGCGGGCATCACCCCCATATTGCGGGCGGAAAGGGGATGGTTCAGGGGGTTTTTCCGCTTGGGATATTGCCAGGCGCACCGCTTCGAAGAACTGCTCATATCCGGTGGCCCGGTTGAACAGACCCGAGAGAGCATCCTGAATCTCAGCGCGACTCGGTGAGGGGTTGCGCTCTATCAAATCGTTAATCATCAGGGCGGCGGCGGGCGCGTTGTAACCGGACTGAACGCATCCGGCATCGATAAGGGCCTGCTGAACATGGGAAATTGCCCGACCGCTGCGCAGCGAATTGACAGTTTTTATTTCCCTGCCTTCCAGTTGGCCAGCAATGAGCAGGCTCGCGCCGACAATTTTTCCGTCCAGCACTATTGTATCCGAACCGGCGAATCCATGTCCGTCGTCGCTGTTGCGTACCGAGTCAACCCCCAGACTCTTCAGAAGTTTCATGGCGCTCATGCCCGGAGGAACATCGACACGACGACTCAATCCATCAAGATTAAATGTGATTATCATTTCAAAGCTCCTTGCGCGCTGATTACGGCATCAGCGATTACCACTCCATTGATATATTTCTTGTATTCAGCACTTCCCAGAATGTCATCTTCCGGATTGATGGCTATGCGAATAGCCTTTTCGATGTCGCTCTTCTGACGCAGCTTACCGCTAACGATATCTTCTTCCACCTGAGCCAGGCGTATGGTAGTCTTCGCGACACAGCCAACGGCGATGCAGGCGGCAGAAATCTTCCGCTTGCTGGTATCGAAGCTCAACGACACGGCGGCACTGACAACCGGATAGGCCAGATGAGAACGAGATTCCTTTACCGCCACGCAAATGCCCTGCAATGGGGGTATCAGGATTTCGAGTATCAGTTCATCGTGGTGGTTTCTAACATAATCCTCAACCAACAGTTCACCACCGAATATACGGGTTTCTGCGGACAATGCGATAAGAACTGGAATAAGGTAGGAATCCGAACGGGCAGCCGCGATATTGCCAGCGATGGTGGCCTGATTGCGCAAGCTCCGTGTTGGTATAAATCCGGCAGCCTGAGCAAGGGGTTCAGGTACAAGGGGGCTCTCGACGAGATCTTGGAGGCTTGCCATACTGCCAATGATCAGGTTTTCGCCTTCCTTGTATATTCTCGCGGGCACAACCCCGCGAATATCAATGACGGCTGAGGGTAATTTACGTTCCAGTGGCGCCCGATTAACCTGTGTGCCACCCGCTAAGTAAACAGCCTCCGGATGCGTTTGTTTAAGGTTGACAGCATCCTGAGAATCCGTCGGAATGTGGAAATCTTTAATCATATCTCTGCCCTCCTGTACATTGCGTCTACGGCCTCTGTAGCCTTGGCAATGAGCTCTTCCTCCTCAATTCCTACGAGTTTTCCCTTTTCCACGACAACATGGCCATCGACGATGGTATAGGAGCTTTGATGACTATAACCGGAAAAAATCAAAGCCGCCACTGGATCGCTCAATGCGCCCACATATGGTATGTCCATCACATCAAAGAGAGCCAGATCGGCGCCCCAGCCAGCCTCTACTCTTCCAATTTTATCAAAACCCAGCAGCCGGGCCCCGTTCTCAGTAGCTAATTTCCATGCTTCCCGGGCGCTAAGGGCCTTGGCTCCCTTTGTCACCCTCTGAAGCAGCATTGCCTGGCGAATTTCTCCCAACATGTCCGAGCTGTCGTTGGAAGCCGAACCATCGACGGCCAGGGCCACGTTGATGTTCCGGTCTATCATCTCCCTGACACGGCAGATCCCCGAACCCAAGCGCATGTTGGAACTGGGGCAGTGAGCAATGTGGGTACCGGTAGCCGCAAGCAAGTCGAGCTCATCATCATTGAAGTAAATGCCATGGGCAAACCAAACATCCTCACCGATGAAGTCACAGTCCGCCATGAGCTTCAAGGGGCGTCGTTTGTACATGCTGTCGCAGTAATCATCCTCATCATTGGTTTCGGCCAGGTGAGTGTGGAGGCGGGCTCCGTACTGGCGGGCCAAGGCAGCGGAATCCTTCATCAAACCCTCTGAAACCGAGAAGGGACTGCATGGGGCCAACACAACCCTGCGCATCGCCAGGGGCTTGGAATCATGAAATTCCTTGAGCGTGCGCTGTGAATCCGCCAATATGACATCCTCAGTTTGAACCGTTGAATCAGGCGGCAGACCGCCGTCCTTCTTCGAGCGGCTCATAGAACCTCGTGTGGGACAGAATCGAATACCCGTCCTGGAGGCGGCATCGAATTGGAGAGTCATGATGTCCGCGTCAATGCCTTCGGGGTAAAGATAATGATGATCTGAGGAGGTGGTACAGCCAGTTTTGAGCAATTCGGCCGTAGCTAATGCGGTAGACCACCACACCGAATCGGCGTCCATGTATTTCCAAATATCGTACAAATATACCAACCAGTCAAAAAGACCGGCATCCTGAGCCTTGGGGAGATTGCGGGTGAAGGTTTGATAAAAATGGTGATGCGTGTTTACCAAACCCGGTGTTACAACCATGCCAGAGGCATCAATTAACTTCGACCCCGCGGGGGATTTGAGGTTTTTTCCCACCTCTAGTATGAGGTTTTTATCGATGAGGATATCGGCATCCGATATCTGTTGCCCCTCGGCAGAAGTTAATATGCAGGAGGCATTCATGATATGAACCATGGCTGCTCCTTTACTTGGCGATGATGCAGTATACCATGTCTAAGCATACTTCGCCACCCTCCTGTTAAAATCAATAATCATGTCATCCAGCTCATCCCGTGTCGCATAGATGCGATTCCAATAGTCCTGGTCGTACCACTGGGCGTTGAGTTCACTGTGGGGTTTCCCCTGCTGTTCCACCCAAGTATAGTACTTGAGATTGTGAATGCGTTTCTTCTCTATATAGCGCAGCTCCAACAGCGCATCGGTACCAATTTGTTTGAGCATCTCATAATCCGCCACCGCATCATCCTGTGTATAGGCGCCCCTCTGGGCATTGAGTTCCCGTAAGCGGGAATTGTACATGGCGAAGGAATCAGTGAAGACGGTCATCACCACATCATCTTCGCCCAACTCGTAGTACTTGGCCAATTTGATAGCGCTAATCAAGTTGCAGATGCCGCTGATGCCAAGCAGATCGAGCTTGCTCAACACTTCATCGGATACACCTTTCGAGCTCAAAAAATCCCGGCCAAGTTTTTCGTTAAAGAAACGCAGGAGACGTATGGTATGTTCATCATCAACCGCCATCACCATATCGCTGTCTTTAACGTTGTGAACCCAGGGAATATGTTTATCACCGATGCCTTCGATGCGGTGGGCGCCAAAACCATTTTCCAACAGGGTGGGGCATTGCAAAGCTTCGCTCACCGCGAGTTTCGAGCCAGGAAAGGCGCTGCGGATATAGCTACCTGAGGCCAGGGTGCCGGCGGAGCCCGAGGAAAGACACACAGCGGCAAATCGACTGCGCTTCCCGGCCAACTGCCGATACACCTTTTCCATGGCCGGGCCGGTTACCTCGTGATGCCAAAGGTGGTTGGGCATCTGGTCGAACTGATTGAAAATAAATACCCCCCCTCCCCGCTGGGAACGAAGTTCATGGCACTTATCGAAAATTTCCTTGACGTTGCTCTCCGAACCGGGAGTGGCAATGGTTTCATCGGCCATCCTCTTGAGCCATTCGAAGCGTTCCCGGGACATCTCTTCGGGAAGTATGGCCACGGATTTGCAGGCCAATAGTCGGGAAATATAGGCGCCGCCACGACAATAGTTCCCGGTGGACGGCCATACGGCCATATTGTTCTCAGGATCAAATTGACCTGTTACCAGAGTAGGCGCGAGACAGCTGTAGGCGGCCCCCACTTTGTGAGAACCGGTGGGAAAAAAGCGTCCGGACATGCCGACGATACGGGCTTGAACACCGGATATTTCAAGGGGAATCTCAAGATAGTTGATGCCTGAGAATCCCCCGCCGGATTCAACAGCTTCATTCTCCCAGCTCACTCTGAACAGGTTGCGGGAATGAACCTCATCACGGCTGATGCCCTTCAATTCCTTCTTAATGGAATCAGGGATGCGTGATGGATCGGCCATTTGGGCATAGGTGGGAAGTATAATGTTCTGCTCAGCGCAGATTTTGGCGTTTTTCTCGACTTGAGTCTCGTTCCTGCTGAGGTTGATCATGAGTTACTCTCCTTTGAGTTGTGACACGAGGGACGATATTGCATCGCTGATTAGGTTGAGTGCTACGGTTTTTCGGTAGTGAGCCGTAGAACGTTGGTCGTCAATGGGCGTGATACGCGGTGCGGCTCGTTTCGCCAGATCCGCAATAAGCGCGCCAAGCTCTCCTTCATTCATCGTAACGATCTTCGATGTCTTCAGGCCGATGATGAGCGACGCGGCGTCCTCGGCATTGATGACAGTGGGTCCAACGGCGCCAAATGCGAGTGAAAAATTGCTAATAAGCCGATCTCTCGTGACGCCCTGATGAGCCGCGGCGGCCAAGGATACCTTGGTGAGGGCATTGGCCTGACGTGTGCCTACCTTCCGCCAGTAAGACCAGTTCGGCAATGGTCGCGGCAGGCGGATTGCGGTGATGATTTCGTCGGGGGCGAGCAGCGTTTGACCCGGAGAGACAATGAAATCGCTCACTTCGAGCACTCTGGCGCTATGAGTTGAGCGAAGAACAACCTGAGCGGCGAGGGCATAGAGGGCGGCAAGAGTATCTCCCGCCGGCGAAGCATTGGCAACGTTTCCGGCCAAAGTGGCCCTCTGTCGAAGAGCGGGGGCGCCTAGATCGGCCGCGGCGCATCGCAAGACATGGGGGATGGCATTCGATGGGGAAGAGGTACGCGCTTCGCCAGCCACAACGGCCAACAGCACCGATGCGCCAATCTCCAGATATTCGGGGGTTAATGCCAGTTCCTGAATCTCCTTTATCGCATCAAGAAACAGGATCGGCGAAGGAAGAGTTGGTCCCATCCCATTTTTCGCCCGATAGCGCACCATCAAATCAGTTCCCCCCGTAAAGGGCAACGCGGCTGTGCGACTGCGAATTTCCAAGGCCTCATCCAGCCCAGTCGGTCTGAAACACTCTACCATTGCCCTTTCCCCCGCCGCGCCGCTAAGTGAATCGAGTCAATAATCATATCATATCCGGTACATCTACAAAGATTCCCGGCCAGCGCCTGTCGAATCTCACTCTCACTCGGATTGGGATTGCTCCGCAGCAGCGCCACCGAAGCCATCATCATTCCCGGTGTGCAAAACCCACATTGAGCCCCGTGCATTTCAGTGAAGCATTCAGCCAGCAATCGACCGACCTCCGATTCCACCAAGCCCTCAAGGGTAAGCAGCTCGGCCCCATCCACCTGCGCTACGGGTATCAGACAGCTATTCACCAGCACACCGTCTAGAAGTACCGCGCAGGCCCCGCATTCTCCCTCTCCACAGCCTTCCTTGGTTCCTGTAAGTCCCAAATCGTCTCTGAGCAAATCCACAAGGCGCTGTGTGGGATTTCTCAGGGTGAGTTCTCGGGCAAGCCCGTTCACTCTCAGTCTCAACACATCAGGAACTCTATTCTGAGCACTCATTTCTTGTCCTCCATAATCCCCATCAAGGTTTCGGGTACCAGAGGTATCACCGGGCAGGGCCGTCCCACTGCCTGTTCCACCGCGGCGGCATAGGCCGCATGGCCCGCATCATGAACCATTTCCCCCATACCCTTGGCTCCGTATGCTCCGTAGGGATAGGGATTATCCACCGTTGCCGATTCGGTTCGGGGAAAGTCCAAACTGGTAGGCACCATGTAGTCTGCCATCGTAATCTGCCGGAATCGGCCCTTCTCATCCACCTCCAGCTTCTCCATAGCACCGTAACCCAGGGCCTGGCTCATGCCTCCCTGAATCTGACCATCCACCACTCTTCGATCGACGGCACGGCCCACATCGAATACCGCCCAGGCTCCGATCACCTGGGTTTCCCAGCTGAGAGGATCCACTTCCACCTCGCAGACATTCACCCCCCAGCCGTAGCAAGCATAGGAATCCCCACTCAGGGTTTCCTGGTTCCAGCTCATGCCCGGGGGCATCTCGTATTTCCGCTCTACCCGTTGTTCTTCACCATCCTTCCAAATCGTTTTGAGCTCTTCGGCGGCCTTCTGCAGCAGGTATCCGACAATCATGATGGTTCGGCTGGCCACCGTCGGCCCCGAGTCCGGCACCCGGTCGGTATCGATGTTCTTGTAAATGATATCCTCAGGTTTGAGTTCCAGGGCCGTGGCTACCACTTTTCTGAATGTGGTAAGCGGACCCTGACCAAAATCGACGGTCGCGCAGAGAATCTCTACGCGATTATCACGATGCTTCTTGATGGCCACTTCACCCTTAATTATCTTCTGCTCTCCATCCCCGGTGAATCCACAGCCATGAAGGAGCAGGGACATCCCAATCCCCCTTAGCGGACCTTTCGCAATGGAAGCATTTGATGAATTCAATCTATTATGCTCGGACCCAGCGGCATAGCGGGCACGTTTTATTGAATACCCTGATAATTCCTCAGTCTTTTTTATCAGTTCATCAAGAATGATTTCATCCCTGAAGATGCCGCCAGTTACCGTATTGTCGCCGGTTTTCAAGAAATGCTGCCTCTTGAACTCCAACACTTCTTCTCCTACCTGTCGGGCCACCTCTTCAAGGTGCATTTCCATGCCGAACAGGGACTGGGGGGCGCCGAAACCGCGAAAAGCGCCTGAGGGAACTGTGTTGGTAGCAATACCCCGACCGCGTATCCGGAACACCGGAATTCTGTAGACTCCCAAGGAGTGGAACACCGCCCGCATCAGCACAATCTTCGTATAGGATTCGTAGGCGCCGCCATCTAAGTCCACCTGGACATCCATGGCCAAAATCCTACCTTTCTCATCCAACGCGGTTCTGTAATGGCAACGGGAAGGATGACGCTTGCTGGTAAAAGCCATATCCTCCACCCTGTCCATAATCAAGCGAATCGGCTTGCCGCATACCCAAGAAGCCACCGCAAGAGGGGCGCCAATGATTTCCGGATAGTCCTCCTTCCCGCCAAAGGCGCCACCAATTGTATCAGCAATCACTCTCACTTTTTCGAGGGGCAACCCGAGCACATGAGAGACCGCGTGGCTGACATAGTAGGGACATTGCATTGATCCTCTCACGCAGATGCGATCAGCTTCCCGCCAGGTAATGAGCCCCTGACCTTCCAAGTAGAACTGTTCTTGAAAACCCGTGTCGTAGCGGCCCTCCACAACGGTGGCAGCCGAAGCAAAAACTCCATCCACATCGCCCCTATCCAAATCCACTCGGCAGAATACATTGTCCTCGCCGTGAATGGCCCCTCCTTTGAATGCCAAGGCTTCATCCATGTCCTTACACACTGGCAGAGGTTCGACATCCAATTGGATTGAATTGAGAAGGCGATCCACCACCACCGGATCGGGACCGGCCACGACAGCGACAATCTGTCCGGCATAGCGAACTTCCTTCTCGGCAAAACAGGGCATGTCCCGGGAGGCTGCCATGGGTATTTCGTTAAAACCGCCCTTGGGTATGTCCGCCGCGGTAACGATCGTATAGCCCGCCGGCAGCTTCGGCTGCCGCAAGTTTGTAATCCTGCCCCGGGGATGAAACGAGCGGTAGAATCGGCCAAAGAGCATGTCCGGAGTAAGCCCATCTCCGGTTTTCAGATCGGCCACATACAAGGCCGTGCCGGTGGCTTTAGCCATGCCGTCTAGCCTGGGAATCACAGTGGAAATCGAATCAGCCTTGCTCATGTTCGAACCTCCTTAGCGCACTCGGTATGTCCTTCAGACCGCTGCCGGTGAGTAAAACAACGACACACGCTTCCTTTTCCAATCGTCGTTCTTCCTTGATATCGGCCCACAAAGCGGCAAAGGCCGCCGCGGCGGCCGGCTCGGCAAAAAGCCCGGAAGTTGATGAGAGACGGTACTGGGCCGAAAGTATCTCTTCATCAGAAACTGTAACACAGCGGCCACCATGACGCTGCAGGCGTCCTAGGGCATAGTAGCCACCGCGCGGCACATCCACCGAAATGGAGTCGGCCACAGTCGATGCGGCACACGGTTTGCCAAAATCCCCAAGCTTGAGAGCCCGGGTGATGGCAGCGCTCCCGAGAGCCTGGGCAGATACCAACTCGGGAATGCGCGAGCTTAACCCAAAAGAATGCAAATCTTCAAAACCCTTGTAGATCCCTGAGAGTATTACCCCATCCCCGGTAGGAACATACACCACATCTGGCGTACGAGCGCCAAGCTGGAGGAAAATTTCCAGCGCCGCTGTTTTCTTTCCCTCAACGGTAAGAGGATTGTAGGCCGTGTTCCTGGACAGCCCGCCGTGAGAGACCATATCGGCCAAAGACTCATCAAACGCCTGGTCGTAGTTACCCTCCACCTTTATCAGGTCGGCGCCATATTGGAGAGCTTGAATCATCTTGGCCTGGGGAGCGGAGGCGGGAAGGTAGAGCTTCACGCTTAAATCGGCAGCGGCGCCCACGCCGGCCATGGAACTCCCGGCGTTTCCAGTGGAAGCTACCACGATTTTGTTGAGGCCATGCTGCCTAGCATAAGCGGCCACGAGATAGCTGGCCCGATCTTTCAAGGAGCCGGTGGGGTTGGCGCTGTCGTCCTTCAAATACAAATTCGGCAAAGCTAACGCATCCCGAAGCCGGGTAGGTTCCCAAAGCGGCGTGCCGCCCACAGGTATGGCAGGGAAATGCTCCAAATCCACCGGGAGCAGTAGCCGAGGATCGGCCCTGGAAATCGCCTCATTGAGCGCGTTAGTGCGAACCGCATCATCAGAGTCGGCAATGGCATCGCGAAGCCTCTCCCATGCCTCTGGCGGCTTGCCGGAAAATCTCAGCTCCAGCTGCCCCCGCAGAGGGCGATCCGCGCTCTGGAGTGTAGCGCATTTATCGCAGAGATAACGATTGGGCTCGATAGCGAACGACTGCTCGCATTCGATGCAGGCATAAGACCATTCCATCGCTTAAGTTTCCTTAGACCGCTACGGCATCATCCAGGGCGTATACAAGAGAAGCATAAAACGCCGAGCAGATTACCAAATCATCTATCCGATTCACTTCATTAGGCGCGTGTGCCTGATTCTCGTCCCCAGGACCAAAACCGATGGCCGGGATATGATGGCGTCCGGAAACCGACACCATATTCGTGCTGAAGGTCCATTTATCAACCATCGGCTTCTTTCCATAGACTCCCTGATACGCCGAGATACCCGCCCGCACCAGAGGATGGTTTTCCTCGGTTTTCCAGGTGGGAAAGTAAAGTTCCTGAGAGTATTCGGTTCCCTTCCATCCTTTCTTGGCGTAGTTGGGCATGACACACCCAACATCCTCACTCCTCATGTTCAGAGCCTTAGCAATCTTTTCTTTCACCTGACCGATGGCAATCTCGGCGTTTTCCCCCGTGGTAAGGCGGCGATCCAAATAGAGCCGGGCCTGGTCGGGAACGGCGCATTGGCTGGGACCCTTCACTTCAATCTGGCTCACAACGATGGTTCCCTTGCCCAAAAATCCCTCCCTATCGGGCTCAAGCTCATCATTGAGCTCTTCCATAGCCAAGGCCGCCCGCGCGGCCTTATACGCCGCCGAATCACCTCGTTCAGGCGCTGAACCATGGGCCGAAACACCTTTGAGGGTCACTTCCATCTCCATACGGCCTCGATGGCCCCGGTGAAGTCTGCAACTGGTGGGTTCGGTGGAGACGGCAAAATCCGGTACCAAGCCTTCTTCTTCGATGAGGTATTTCCAGCACATACCATCACAGTCTTCTTCCATCACCGTAAAAGCAAACCAAATGGTCCAATCCCCCGCGTAACCCAAATCTTTGAGGATTTTTCCGGCGCTCACCATGGCCGCCGCCCCGCCTTTCTGATCGGTTGAACCACGCCCATGTACCAATCCATTCTCAATGTCTCCACTGAAAGGGTTCCTGTTCCACTGGGCAGTATCGCCGGTTTCCACGGTGTCGATATGGGCGTCAATAGCGAGTATCTTCTTCCCGTTACCCACCCTAGCCAAAACACTGCCTAAGGGGTCAATCTTCACCTCATCGAATCCCATGTTTTCACATAGCACAGCGATGTGGCGACATACTTCTTCTTCTTTGCCGCTGTAGGATTTGATTCTCACCATATCCGCGAGAATTTTCGCTGTCTGATCCCGATAGGCCTCAGCCCGTTTTCCTATGTCCTTTCCGATCGCTTCGATGCTCATCTCCATACTCCGTCTTCTTGTGAATTTCGTTATGGTGCAATGTCTTCCATTCGTTTCCAGAGCAGCCTGCCCTGTTCCCTGGCCTTTGCGCTGATAGCCGCCTCGTCAATTCCCGTGGTGAATTGGCCGTCTTCCAAAACAACCAAGCCATCTACGATGACAGTTTCAGTGATTCCGGCGTTCATTCCGAATACGAAATGCCCGGCAATGTTTTCGGGCGCGAGCGGTGTGGGGGGCTGATACTTGGCAATCACGACATCGGCCACATACCCCGATTCGAGACGACCGAATGAGGCATCAAAACTCCTTTCCAAGATGCGGTTCCCCGCCTGAAGCGCCCCTAAAAAGTCACCAGGCCACCAGCAACCGCCCTCATCCTTGTGTTTGAAATAGGCCGATTGGAGTTCGGCGTACATATCGGCGCCAATACCATCGGTTCCCAATGCAAGATTGCGCAGCTTGGGCAGATTGTGGTTGTAGCCCACAGCGTTATTCATATTAGATCTGGCATTGTGAATGAGAAATCCATCCCTTTCGTTGAGAATGTCAATTTCCTTTGCCGCGAGGTGTACTCCATGCACAAGGAGTGTGCGGCTGTCAATCATGCCGTGACGATCTAAGCGAGCTACGATGTCTTCCCCATAAACCGCATGGGAATGGGAAACATCGTAGCGGTCTTCCGCTACATGAAGATGAAGACCCCTGCCGGTTTCCCTGATAAGTTCAGACATCCTCTCATAGGCTTCTTCGGGCAAGGTACATGGCGCGTGGCCGCCAATATGCGCCTCCACTAGGCGAGACTGAGTTCCTTGATCGACATCAGCCTGCACCTTCTTGGCAAATCGCCGGTTTTCTTCGATACCGGCTAGCATTTTCTCCCGGCCATGGCGATCGCTTACCTCATAACAGGTAGCGCCCCGGATGCCCAGGCGCCGCATGCCCTCTCTCACAACATCAAGCGAACCTTCAATCAAGGAAGGAGAAGCATGATGGTCGATGATGGTTGTACTGCCGCAGCGCAGGGCATCCATGGAAGCGATGAGGGTACTGTAACGCAGCGCCTTTTCGTCCACGGCCCGATCCAGGCGCCACCAGAGATTTTTCAGAATAGACATGAAATCCGGTGTCGGCCCGATGGGCGCCATAATACCCCGACTCAAGGCCGAATAGATATGATGGTGGGAACAGACGATACCCGGAAAGGCAATCCGTCCACTACCATCGATAACCGTCGAGGCCGCCACATCCTTGCCCGCGCCGTCACCTACGGCGACAATGGTATTTCCGCGTATCACCAAATCAACTTTCTTTCGAACTCGAGGCGGGTCGAATTCGATGGCTGTTATGTTGTTGATAAGGATAACACTGTCGCTGGAACCTGTATCACGTGAAGGGGTCTGTGTGTCGCTCATGCTTCAATCTCCTCAGGTGTTTTGACATCCACGGCGCCAAAAAGTGCGGGGCGATCGCGGTGTAGCAGCTCGAAAAGGCGGAAAAAGGCCGGGGCGCTTTCCAAGCTGGGAACTTCATTCACCAATCCATCTTCCAGGCTACTCTCTCCCCGCACTTCCTCTAGGCGCCAAACCAGTTTTCCTTCCTCCAATAGCCAACCGGGGTTTGTGCTGTTCTCGAAGTCTTCCATGGTATTGAACACCGTTGGCTTGTCCTTGTAGGGGACTCCGGTGGTCCAGGGACAGAAATGCCCACAATTTCCACACTCATTACAATACGCATCCAAATGAACAATTTGAGCCGGATCATCAAAGAGTGGTTCATCGGAAAGATTCACCGGAAAAATGATGTTGGCCCGGTTGGGGCAGACATCGGCACATTTATCACAGATGAAATCACATTCCAGGCAGCGATTGCGTTCAGCGGCGGCAAAGGGTTCGGGGTTTTGCCGATTATAAGGCCGATTCTCTGACGCGGTGATGCGACCCTTCTTGACGCGAATTTCGTCCTGACGTTCGGCAAGCGGCCAATGCGGCACGGTCTCCTCGTATTTCCATGCGGGATCGATAGAAACCAGTATCGCGTCGGCGACTTTTCGGCCTTCGGCGATACACTGAACAATGGTAGCCGGACCAGTTCGCCCATCCCCGGCAAGATAAACCCCCTCTTCTTCTGTCATCTGGGAACCATCATGCACTACCCGACCCCTTTCATCGGCTTTGACGCCCAGACTCACATAGTTTTCGGAATCCGGCCTATCGCCAATGGCATAGAGCAGCGTTCCAACCTTCCAGGTTTCGGTTTTACCGGTGCCAACCGGCCTCCGTCGTCCCGATTCATCCTTCTCGCCTAATTCCATCACCTCCGCGGTGAGCGTACCATCGACATCAAATCGCTGGGGATTTCTCAAAAAAGCAAATTTCACCCCGTCGGCGACGGCATCCTCATACTCCTCTTGGCTGGCGGGCATTTGTTCGAAGGCACGGCGATAGAGAATCCAGCTTTCCTTAACTCCCGGAACCCTGAGAGCCGATCGAGCGGAATCCATGGCAGTGTCTCCGGCCCCGACTGTCAAGGCCACCTCCCCCATGTCCTTGGGATACACACCGTGATTGAAGTCGTAGAGAAACTTGATAGCCGGGATGACATTGGGATTATCACCTTCAATAGGAAGAGCCGGGCTAAACCAGGTGCCGATGCCTAGAATCACCTTGTCGTATCCCTGCCCCTTGATATCCGCTACGGTGATATTTTCTTGGTTGAAGCGAAATTCAGCACCCATGGCCTTAATCACATCGATATCGCTGTCAATAGCTTCCCGGCTGATACGAAAATGGGGCACCACATACCGGATAACACCCCCCGCGTCATCCTCTCTCTCGAAAACAGTAACGCGCACACCAGCTCGCGCCAGGAAAAAGGCAGCGCTAAGGCCTGCCGGACCAGCACCCACGACAGCCACGCTGATGCCGTCGCGTTTCGGGGGCGCGGACCAGCGTTTTTTCCACTCCTCTATGCCCTTTTCCACGGCCATCAACTTAATTTCCCGAATACTCACCGGACCCTCGTAATCCAATCGCGTACATCGAATCTGACATTGATGATCGCAGATGCTTCCGGTGATGGAAGGCAGCGCGTTGCGCTCGTAAATCAGGGCGAGCGCATCGGCATAACGCTTCTCGCCAACCAAGCGGATATATTCGGGGATGTGCTGCTCGATAGCGCAGGCACTGACACAGGGAGCGACATAGCAATCGGTGGCCGGCAGCACACCTGTGTGCCATACCGAATCAAGACCCCGGAAAGCTTTGAGGGAGCTTTTCTCACTCAGTGATTGCTGAGCGAGTTGATTCAGCGCCCGGACATCAATGGCCGAAAGATTCCAACCGGGCGCGTCTTCCAATGTTTCGGCAATCTGTTTCTGCCGGCGGTATCCACCAGGTTTCAGCATGTCGGAACATAGGGTGAGGGGCCGAATGCCCGTGGCCAAAAGTCCTCTAGCGGTATAGTTGGACACCCCGCCGGAATAGGAGATGGGCATGCGCCCTTCAAACTCTGAGGAGATTAGGGAGGCCACCGAAACGGTAATAGGGTAAAGAGAGCGGCCGGACATGTACATCTCATCACCGGGAAGCTCGTCTCGATTGTTCCGTGAGGCTAGGGTGTTCGTTAGCTTTGCCCCAAAACGACGGCCCTTTTGGGAAGCAAAGAATTCAAGACGGGCCAGCATGTCTCGGGCATCGTCCCACTGAAGATCGTGAGTAAAAGAATCAGGATTTAGTTCGACACTGTGAAATCCCAAACCATCAAGAATGCCCCTTACTTTTTCATAGCCCAACAACGTGGGATTCAGTTTGACATAGGTGTCTAATCCCTTTTCGCCCAACAAGTAGCGGCAAATGGATTCGATTTCCTCCGGTGGACAACCATGCATCGTGGATAGCGAAACACTGGAAGCTATTGCCCCGGGAATACCCGCTGAAAGTCCTAATAAATCCTTGGTTCTTCCTTCCAGTCCACTTCCCTTGAGAAATGCTGAATCCGCCACGCGCCTATCGAGTTCACTCAGCCATCCCTGGAATGCTCCCTCCATACTGGAATTTTTCATCCGTTCGATGTAGCGGTCCATCTTCGCTGTCTTGATACCCTCAAGATCGTATCCCGCGGAAATATTGAACGCGAATGATCGCTCCATACCCTGAGTTCCCAGATTGAACAGCTTTTCGACAAAATGAAGAAGAATCCAGGCCTTGGCGTACTCCTCCCAGGCCTGTCCCAGTGTCAGTTCCGTACTCCACTCGGTGTTAAAACCCTCATCAGTCATGTCGATACAAGGTTTGTCAATTTCCAAACCATCGAGAACCTGAACTGTTTTCACCTCAATGAAGCGGCTGCCGGTAAGATATGATGCAATGATGTTCTGCGCGATTTGGGTCTGAGGCCCCGCTGCCGGTCCCAGCGGTACGGAAATCTTTTGGCCAAACACCTCGTATATTCGATTGTCCTTTTTCCGGTAGAAATCAGCCTCGGGTATTTCAAAAATTGAACGGCTGTGTCTCCATTCATCCATCATGCAATCCAGAAGGCCGCCAAAGGGAACCATGCGCATCTTGTCACTCATCGTTTTGCTCCTTGTCCTCGCGCAGGAGAGCCCAGAAGGGCCCATCCCGAAAAGGACTTGATAATTGAGTTATTGTCCTTGAAAAAACCAGGGTATGTAGTATTAGCGGAATGAGACTTGTCTCGAACTGCCTGGTATTAAAACGGTAAAAAGCATTCAAAAACCCTGCGAGGTCAATGTCGTTTCCAACAAATTGCCCTTGCTCGAACTTTGAATCTCGGATGGAACACATTTCCATCCCGGGGAACGCCAATTTGCCGTTCCTGACGATCAACTCGCCCTCCTATCAGTGTTAGTGGGCAGTGCAGCCAAACACGTTTCTAGACCCGCAAAACCTCCATATCGGCGATCAAAAATCAGCCAGACAGAGCAATCACCTCAAGGGATGACTGCGTGTCATCCTTTTTGGGTTTAGACTGAAAAAAAGAACTAGAAAAATCAGCGCCGATCGCCCATATGAGGCCCGGGCATGCTGCCAGAATACACTCGAAGCGAATTAGTGTCAACTATGCTGTTCCCCCCGAACGGGGGGAACGACTCATAGCTTAAACAAATAAGGAGAGAGCGAAAATTGCTCCCACTATGTAGGTAGCAATCGTAATGTCCCGATACTTACCGCTGAGTAGTTTGAGCAGGATGTAAGAGAGAAGCCCCCAGAGAATGCCTTCGGCAATGCTGTAGGCAAGAGGCATTATAATAAGAGTGAGAAATGCCGGGAGACCTTCGGTGACATCACCCCATTCAATACTCAACACCGGGCTCATCATGAAAAGTCCCACCAAAATAAGCGCTGGAGCCGTAGCGGCAGAGGGAACCAGAAGGAAAATCGGGCTAAAGAAAATGGCAATGAGAAACAAAATGCCCGCAGTTAATGAGGTAAGACCGGTTCGGCCGCCCTCTTCCACGCCGGCTGCGCTTTCAACATAAGTGGTAACCGTGCTGGTGCCTAAAATAGCGCCCACTGTGGTACCGACAGCGTCCGCTAACAGAGCCTGTTTTGCCCGGGGGATGGATCCATCTTCCCGTATAAAACCTGCTTTGGTGGACACCCCAATGAGGGTTCCCGCAGTGTCAAACATGTCGACAAAGAGGAAGGTAAGGAGCACTATCAGCATATCACGGGTGAGAATCTGGCTCCACTCAAACTTGAAAAAAACAGGCGCCATTGAGGGAAGAGGGCCGAATAAGCGGAAACCTTCCACGTTGGTGACACCCATGGGAATGCCAAGGAGAGTGGCAACGATAATACCGATGAGCAGCGCTCCCTTCACTTTGAACGCGAGAAGGGCCGCGGTGATCACCAGACCAATCACTGCCAATAGCACGGGCAGCGAACCAAGTTCGCCGATACCGACTAGCGTGGCGTCGCTATTGATGATGATTCCCGAATTCTGCATGCCGATGAACGCAATGAACAGTCCAATACCCACACTGATAGCCTTTTTGACATTGGAAGGGATGGCATTGATGATGGCTTCCCTGATATTCAACAATGTGAGGATGAGGAAGATAATACCTTCAAGCAATACAGCCGTGAGGGCAAACTGCCAACTCTTGCCCATTCCGAGCACAACGGCAAAAGCAAAATAGGCATTGAGACCCATCCCCGGCGCCAAGGCAAATGGAAGCCTGGCGACGAGGGCCATTACCATGGTTGCGACAAACGCTGACAACGCGGTAGCCATAAACACCGAATCGGCAGGCATACCAGCAGCCGAGAGAATATCCGGATTGACAGCCAGAATATAGGCCATGGTGAGAAAGGTTGTTATACCCGCTAGAATCTCAGTTCTGACAGTAGTGCCGTGTTTCCTGAGTCCAAAAAAACTATCCATAATTACTCCTTCAGGATGTTGTTTGACCCTTTATATCACAAACACAACACTGTGGCAAATTTTTTTCCTGCAATTTCCAACTCCGCAATTTCTTTCAATCGCAAGATTCAATTCCCACAGGGAAGCATTTAATTGTTATTTGTCAGCGATGGGTGGGCAGCCAAGATGCTCTGACGTTAATCCGGCAGTATGGGGCGGATGAGGGGTTCAATAAGGAATGATTATCATTTACAATCGTTTCAAAGATTTGCTTGGAAGCGTAAACCTAGTCCTAATGACAATAACAACTGCGGTGGAGAGTGGGCCATTGAGCAATGCGGTTCTTTCGATGAGGGGCATACACAAACGATTCATGGGAGTTCATGCCCTTAAGGGTGTGGATTTCGAATTGCGAGGAGGTGAAATTCACGCCTTAGTCGGTGAAAACGGTGCGGGAAAATCGACATTGATGAAAATTCTCACCGGCATCTACGAAATGGATTCCGGCGAAATCCAATTTCAAAACCAACGATTTCACCCCCACAATCCCAAGCAGGCCCTGGAGGCCGGCATCGGTATCATCCATCAGGAACTGAACATGATGGAACATTTGAGCGTTGCCCAAAACATTTATATCGGTCGTGAATCCATGAAGGGAGGCGGCCCCTTTCTGGATGAAAAAGCTCAGAATCGCCGTGCCGAGCAGCTTTTTCGTCGTCTTAACATGAATATCAATCCCTCAGAAACGCTCAATCGCCTCACTGTGGGAAAACAACAGATGGTAGAAATTGCCAAGGCCGTATCTCACGATTTGAAAGTGCTCATTCTTGACGAACCCACCACCGCGCTAACGAAAACCGAAATTGATGAGCTCTTTGCCATCATGAAAGACCTTTCCTCCAAGGGTGTGGCCATGATCTATATATCCCACCGCATGGACGAAATCGGGCGGATAACCGATCGGGTTTCGGTGATGCGTGATGGGGAATATGTCGGTACCAGCGAGACCTCCAGAATCACCAAAGAGGACATCATCAATATGATGGTGGGTCGCGTCATCTATGAGAAACCGAAAGAAAAAAGCAATGTCGCCGATGATGCTGATGTCGTTCTGGAAGTGCGGCATCTGAATGCGGGAAAGATGGTGAAGGATGTTTCCTTCACGCTTCGCAGTGGCGAAATCCTGGGCTTCACGGGACTGATGGGCGCCGGTCGCACTGAAACAGCCAGGGCAATATTCGGGGCCGACGAGATTCAGAGCGGCGCCATCTACGTTAAGGGCGCACCTGTACGCATTACCAGCCCCATGGATGCTGTTTCCCATGGTATTGGCTATCTCTCGGAAGACAGGAAACGATACGGCCTGGCCACGGGCCTGAGCATTATCGAGAATGCTTTGATGGCATCCTACAACAAATACGAATCCGGATCTTTTATTCACGCTGCCAAAGTTCGAAAGGTAACCAGTGAATATGTAGAGAAGCTCAGCATAAAGACACCTTCGATCGATCAGCTGCTCAAAAACCTTTCGGGCGGGAATCAACAGAAGGTTGTTATTGCCAAATGGCTTATCAACGATGCGGAAATTCTTATTTTCGACGAGCCCACCCGCGGCATTGATGTTGGCGCAAAAAGTGAAATCTATACTCTGATGAACGAGCTGGTTGCCCAGGGAAAATCCATTATCATGATTTCCTCCGAGCTTCCGGAAGTTCTTCGAATGAGCGATCGCATTGTTGTCATGTGCGAAGGCAGCGTTACGGGGGAAATGGATATTTCGAGTGCCAGTCAAGAAAAAATAATGGAATTTGCCACTATGCGCGAATCGGTTTAGGGAGTTTATCGCGATGAGTGATATCGGTATCAATAAGAGCATGAGCGAAAAAATCCGGAACGTCGGAATGCAGAAATTCCTAGCCCCGGCCGCCCTGGTAATCCTGTATGTTTTCTTTGGCATCTTTGGCAGGAATTTTTTTTCCTATGGCTCCTTGATTAACATCCTAGACGCTTCGTATTACATCGGGTTCATCGCGATTGGGGTTACCTTCGTTATCATCACTGGGGGAATAGATCTCTCGTGCGGCGCTGTTATGATGTGCGCCGCCATAGTGGGCGGAACGGCTTACAAGTCTTGGGGCTGGCCCATGTGGGTTTCACTGATTCTCATTGTAATAGTGGCCGTTTCCTTCGGTTTTGTTAATGGTTTCTTGGTAAGCTGGATGCGCCTTCCGCCATTCATCGCCACCCTAGGAACGATGATGGTGTCGATGGGAACCGGATCTATGATATCGAGGGTTCGCAGCGCTACCTACCCCACCCGTTCTGAGGCCGATGGTTGGTTCAAGAGCATTTTTAAATTCCTAGGTGATGATGGCTTCACCGTTCCCACAGGATTCATAGTTTTATTGATAATGACCTTTATCGCTTATCTCATACTCACAAAAACGAAAATGGGTCGTTATATCTTCGCAATCGGCTCCAACAAGGAGGCCGCGCGGCTTTCAGGTGTCAATGTGAAAAAATGGGAGATGATGGCCTACGTTGTCAGCGGATTCATGGGCAGCATTGGCGCTATCGCATTCGCCGCTGTTTATACAACAGTGATGCCAGCTCAGGGTCAGGGATTCGAACTCTTTGCTATCGCCGGCGCTGTTATCGGAGGTACATCGCTTTCGGGGGGTGTCGGATCGGTTTTTGGCACCCTTATTGGCGTCTATATCATGAGCTCTTTGCGGGTGGGATTGCCGTCCATGGACCTGCAAGCACATTTCCAAACCTTCTTCACCGGAATAGTCGTCTGGGGCGCTGTACTACTGGATATCTATCGAAACAAAAAAGCTTCCGAAGTACGCATCCTCTCACCGGCCGATGCCTATCGGAAAACCGAACTCACCAAGATAGCCCAGATGAAAGAAGGAATGAGCGGCCTTGTTGGTGAGAATCTCGCCATAAAGAAAAAAGAACTCGCCGCTGCCCGAAAAAGGATGAAAACTGCCTACACAGGTATGAAAAGGGAAGAAAAATCAGAACAGAAACGTATTCTTTCCGAAGAAAAGGCGGCTGAAAAAGCGTTCCGCAAGCACAGAACCGAGGAGTAGCAGCGATGGCTAGCCCCAGCTTCCAAGCTGACTATTGACAAATTGTCAACAGATGCTGAATACTACAGAAAGCCCGGTTATTGACTGAGTATATTTTTTTTAGGAGTACAGAAATGTTAAAACGTACGTTCATTCTTCTCACGCTGTTTTTTGTGGCGTCGGCCACATTCGTTTTCGGCGGTGCTGATCCAGAAAAGGGGGATAAGCCCTATATCGCCGTCGTCTCGAAAGGCGAACAGCACGATTTTTGGCAGCAAGTAAGGCGTGGCGCCGTAGACGCTTCCGACGATTACAATGTTGCCATAACATTCGAAGGCCCGCCGTCTGAAAGCGATGTGCAGATTCAAGTGGAGATGCTTAACAACGCCATCGCCAAGGCCCCGGTCGCGATCGCTCTCGCCGCTTTGGATACCACATCGGTAATCGATCAGCTCACCGAGCTCCATTCCAAAGGGATACCCGTTGTCGGTTTTGACTCTGGCGTACCCAATGCGCCTATGGGTTCCATAGTTGCCAACGCATCCACCGACAATTACGCCGCCGCTGGCGTCGCCGCGGAAAAGATGTTCGAACTCATCAAATCAGATATCAGTGCCGCGACAAATTCAAATCCGGTGAAAATTGTTGTCATGAACCAGGATGCTGCCGGTGAATCTCTTCTCAGCCGAGGGAAGGGCTTCCGTGACACCATGGTGATGCTCATCGACGAGCAAACCACGCTCAGCATGTCCGACATTGCTGTAATAGGAAATTCTGCCTACATCGCGGCTGATAGTCCAACGAGTGGAAGGAAAGTGTTCATCGAAATGATTGTTCCCGCTTCTGCCGCTAACACCGATGCCGCCGCCGCTTCGTCAGCCATGCTGAACAAAGTTGCCGATGACAGCATACTCGGCGTATTCTGCTCCAATGAAGCTACCGTCAAGGGCCTCCTTGCCGCCACCAATGACGGCGCCGATCTGGCCACCATGTACGATATTGTGGTAATCGGTTATGATGCCGGCGCGGGACAGAAGAACGCGGTCCGCAAGGGCCTGTTCGCCGGTTCCATCACTCAAGATCCCTACTCCATCGGATACAAGGCCGTTGAGTTGTCCTACAAAGCCTACATGGGTGAAACGGTTTCCGACGTGGACACCGGCGCGAAATACTACACTTCCGCGAACATGGATGACGCTGACATCGCTCCTCTGTTATACGACTGAGAATAAGGATTCCTTTCGGTCATAAAAAAACCGGAAGCAAAATCTGGTGAATCGGAAATTTGATGAGCCCCTGGCAGATGCCAGGGGTTTTTTATTCGCCTTTGCCATCATTGTTACGCGCGTTTATAGCGGCATACACCCATGTTTTTTCCATGGTTTCGGCACTTTCTTCTCCGCGAGAATTTCCAAGGCCCTGATGAGTTTCGGCCGGGTTTCTTCAGGAGTGATGACATGGTCTACATATCCACGTTCCGCGGCGCGGTAGGGATTGGAAAAGTGACTTTCATATTCCTTCTCCTTTTCTCGGATGAACTCTTCGGGATTCCCCGAGTTAATGGCATCCTTGCGGAAGATGATTTCCGCGGCGCCCCGTGCGCCCATGACGGCGATTTCCGCGCTCGGCCAGGCGTACACCACATCCCCCTGGAGATGGCGGGAATTCATAATGATGTACGCGCCGCCATAGGCCTTTCGCAAGATGACTGTTACCTTGGGCACGGTCGCTTCCGCGAAGGCGTAGAGAAGCTTCGCGCCGTGTCGGATAATTCCATTATGCTCCTGCTGACTGCCGGGCATGAATCCCGGTACATCGACGAGAGTAATCAGTGGAATTCCGAAAGCATCGCAGAACCGTACGAATCTGGCGGCCTTAGTGGACGCGTCAATATCAAGAACTCCGGCCTTTTCAATGGGCTGGTTGGCAACCACACCCACAGTATTGCCATTCATTCGACCGAAACCGATAACGATGTTCGGGGCAAAAAACTCAAAAATCTCAAAGAATACTCCCGAATCCACTACCTCACGGATTATCTCTCGTACATCGTAGGGCTTGTGATTGTCCTCAGGCATAATTTCAGCGATTCTTCTGGAAATCCGTCCCTTCTTATCCGCGGGGCTGCTGTATGGCGCCGGCGCGCGGTTGCTGGAAGGCAGGTAGGAGAGTAAACGCCGTATGGTAAGAAGTGCCTCCTTGTCGTCTTGAGCAACAAAGTGGGCCACACCGCTCTTGCATGTATGTACCTTGGCGCCTCCAAGGTCGACAGATGATATATCCTCGTAAATCACCTGTTTCACCACCTTTGGACCTGTTACAAACATATAGCTGCTTGAATTGCTCATCACCACGAAGTCCTGGATGGCCGGAGAATACACGGCCCCACCAGCGCAGGGACCCAAAATCGCCGTAATCTGGGGTATGACACCTGAGGCATTGACATTCCGCTGAAAGATCTCCCCATAGCCTGCCAGAGCATCAATGCCATCCTGAACCCGAGCACCGCCTGAGTCGTTCAGAGCGATAAGGGGTACTCCGGCCTTCATGGCCATATCCATCACCTTGCAGATTTTCTCCGCGTGGGTTCGGGAGAGAGAACCGCCATTGACTGTGAAGTCCTGGGCGTAAAGATATACTAACCGACCGTCAATCTTGGCACACCCGGTAACCACTCCATCACCCAGATAGCGTTCTTTTTCGTCACCAAAATCCCGGTTCACATGGAGGCGGAACATGTCGAACTCTTCAAAAGAGTCTTCGTCCACCAACTCCTTAACGCGCTCCCGGGCCGAGAGCTTGCCCAGGCTGTGTTGCTTCTCGATACGCTTTACGCCGCCGCCGCTTTTAGCCTGGGTGAGCATGGATTCCAGCTCAACGTTTTCAGGATTACTGTAGTTTTTCTTGCGCATGTTTCAATCCACCATTCTTAGCCTTTTTTCACCCTTTCGTATTCGATCAGGCAACACTATTAGAAAGAGCCTTTATACTCCCTCCGATAGATTATACCGATCCTGTCATTCTGTGACATCTATAAATCGGGATTTGGCAGAATGAGATTGCGAACAATGCTCAAGAGTTCCTCATACCCGGAAATGAAGCCACGAAGTGTCCGCGTGGTCGCGCCATAGCTTAGAAAATCCTCAGGATTCATTCCCTCAGGCTCATAGGCCTTAACAAAGTCGGGGAAATTCTCTTTAAGTACGTCAATTATCATCGGATCCAATTCAAGCTCCGCTGTGTTCTTCACTTCTATATCCGAGTCGTTGAAACGCAATTGCCAGGCATAGGGAATCGTGTGAATCAGATTGCCGCCGATGAGCTCGGCCACATGATTTCGATTCCGATAGGCCGCGCATAGAAGCCGGGTTCGGTATCCGCGCTTCTTGTATACTCTCAGGGCATTTTTCATCACCGCAACTCCAGCCATATCGAGGTATGCGGGATTTACCAGTATGTTGTTTTTGTTGGCCACAATCTTCAGCCAGTCATCAACCCGCCCGATCATAATCGTGCAGACAGGGGTGATTGATAAGCTTCCTTTGCCCTCTTTCTCCCTCCTGGCGATACCTCTCTCGACAGCATCGGCAACAGCAAGGGCCTGAGACACGGAAAAACACACTGTCGCGTTCACACTAACCGCGCGGTAAGTTGATTCTTCGATAGCGTGTATGCCGGCGTCTGTTACCGGTATTTTCACCTGCATATTGGGGGCAAGCTTGGAAAACTTCTCCGCCTGATCGGCCATGGCGTTCGTGTTGCGATAATACTTGGCATTGGTCTGAATGGAAATTCTGCCCTTCAAACCCTTCTCCCGATCGAAAACAGGCTTAAGGAGTTCGGCGCCCTTCACTGCCATTTCCTCGATGAGCCGCCAGGCAATCTGATCTTCATCGAATTCGTGATTGTGAGCGGCAATGTCAACTATCCTGTCTTTCCAATGATGCATTTCTTCTTTCAGAACCGCTGTTACAATCTGTGGATTGGATGTCGCGCCGACGGCGCCGTTGGGGATGGCATAGTTGAGTTCCTGAATTGAGCATGAGTCATTCCAATAATCGGTATCCGTTGTTTCAGCCATGGTTTTGAGTTTTGGAACGTTAGACGACATTGTATATCTCCTTTTTATTGTTATGTCTGATATTATGATATTGAGTTTCTATTTATTTGTAAAGAGGATCTAAAACGATTTTGTATGATATTCAGATTTTCGAATATTGATCTCTCAAGCCGATCGTCATATACTGTGCCTCATGAATAAAAATCGAATCCGCCAGCGAACCGTTGTCGGCCAGGTAATGGATGAAATTCGCATGCTCATCGCTTCAGGCGCCTATTCACCAGGCGATAAAATTCCCACTGAAAAAAAACTCGCCGAACAATTCGGCATCGGTCGATCTTCCATTCGCGAAGCGCTCAAGATATTCAACTACCTGGGCGTATTGGATTCCAAAGCCGCCCTGGGCACCTATGTTCAGAAACGATCCAATATTTCCACAGAGGCTCTCACCTGGTCTCTCCTATTAGGCAATGATGAATTGGAGGAACTCATCGACTTACGGGCCGCCATTGAACTCTGGTGTACCATCAAACTGGTGAATGGCTGCGCCGCCCGCCATCGCTGGGCGATGAACGTTATAAGCGAACTCGATAGAATCATCGATGATATGGCCTTGGCGCTGACGACTCACGATATTGATTCCCCTGGCCTTATGGTGGAAAAAGATTATCTTTTCCACAAAACAATTATCAAAAGTTCCAGAAATCCTCTGTTTATTTCGACTTACCGGACCTTGCGGTCTTTTCTTCGAATTGAGATATCAAAATCCCAGCAAGATTACGAAAATCCAACTCAGATTCTGGAAGAACACCGGGAAATCCGGGTTGCCATATCGGGGGGAAATCTTTTGCGGGCGATTCAAACACACATCGCCCACATCGACAATATTAAGTACCGATTAAGAAATACCTCCTCATCATAAGTCGCCTCATCGGCAATTTCCAATAAGATGACGGCGCGAAGCCTCTCCGATTTTGCGAATAGTTGGAGACGGGAATAACGATCGCGGGACCAAGTCCTGCTGAATTCGCTTCCATGAATTTTCCCCCCAAGTCAATCAGACCTTCCTATTTGGATGTACGATGCTGAATGGTGTCAATAATGACGGCTGAAACGATGATAATGCCCTTTAAAATTTGCTGCCAGTAAGACGACACACCCAGAAGATCGAGTCCGTTATTCATGACGGCGATTATAAGAGTGCCAACAACTGTGCCGCCAATGGTTCCGATGCCTCCCTGAAGGCTGGTGCCACCGATTACAGCACTGGCAATCGCATCCAATTCGTACATGATGCCGGCACTGGGCTGCCCCGAGCTAACCCGGGAGGTGAGAACCACAGAAGCGATCCCGGTGAGAAATCCCGCATAGGCATATACTTTGATTTTGTGCCAGTCGACATTCACACCGCAGATGTAAGCAGCCTGTTCGTTTCCGCCCAAGGCATAGGTAAACTTGCCAAATCGGGTATTGGAGAGCAAAAAGTAGGAAAAAAGGGCGGCCGCGGCAAATATCAGAACCGGGAAGGGGATGAAGAAGTTGGGACCCAGGTTCAAGATAGAACCCTGACCCAGCACCTGGAAAGACTCAGACAAATTATCTACCGGTCGACCCTTGGTAATAAGAAAGCCAACACCCCGTGCTATGGTCATCATGCCTAAAGTGGCGATGAATGGTGGAATCTTGGCCTTCGCGACCAGGGCGCCACTGATGGAACCGGCAAATAGTCCGACAAGCGGGCCAAGAATGACCGGAACGATCATTGGCATGCCAACGACTTCCCTTGCCATTAGGGCCACAATAACACCGACCATGGCGATCAAAGATCCGGAAGAGAGGTCAATTCCGCCGGTAATAATAACGAAAGTGACGCCAAGGGCAATGATTCCGATCACCGAAGACTGTCGAAGTACATTGACGATATTGCGGAATTTCAAAAAAATTGAAACACCATTGTTAATAGTAAGAATCGATAGCAGTAGGCATATTCCGGCAAAAATCAGAAAAATCCCATATCTGTTTACAAAAAGCTTGATGCTAAAACTCTTACTCTTTACTGCATTAAGCGCAGTTGCTTCACTCATGTCGCGCCTCCTTTAAATATCTAGCGCCTCACCGGCGGCCAATTGTAAGATTTTTTCCTGCGTCGCGTTTTCCCGGGAAAGCTCACCAGCCTTCACACCGTCGTGCATAACGAGGATTCGATCGCTCATTCCGAGGATTTCCGGCATTTCCGAAGAAACCATGACGATCGCTTTTCCGTTTTCGGCAAGTTTCGACATCAATTTATGGATCTCCGATTTGGCGCCCACGTCAATGCCCCGGGTTGGTTCGTCAAGAAACAGAATATCAGGTTCAGTAAGCAGCCATCGCGCGATAAGAACTTTTTGCTGATTCCCACCACTCAAATTAACTACTTTCTGAGCAAGACTGGGAGTCTTGACTGACAGGGCTTCTCGTTGCCGCCCACATTCCACATCCATCTGCTTGTGATTCAGCCCCAAAACCCCCACAAACCTATCAATACTCGAATAGACCATGTTGTCTCTAACGGATAGAGGCAAAAACAGCCCGGATAGCTTGCGGTCTTCAGTGAGAAGTCCCATACCAGTTTTTATCGCGTCCATGGGCTGCGTAATCCTAGTAAGCTTCCCATCAACAGTTATCTCACCGGAAAGTGGCGGATATATACCGAATATGCTTTCGATGAGCTCGGTGCGTCCTGATCCCATCAATCCGGCAATGCCCAGGATTTCTCCTCGACGGACATTGAACGAAACGTTTTCAAATTTACCCGGCAGTGAGAGGTTTTTTACATCCATCTTCACTTCACCGATTTCCACATCAATCTTTGGAAAAATTTTGGTGAGTTCCCGTCCGACCATTAACGCGATCAGCTTCTTCTTGTTAATTTCCGATGAAGATTTTGTATCCACGTACTGACCATCTCGAAGTACTGTCACTTCGTCGGCAATTTGGAACACCTCGTCCATTTTGTGGGTAATATAAATAATCGAGACGCCCTTATCCCTGAGATTGTTAATCATCCGGAACAGATGAGCCACTTCCTTTTCGGTGATAGCCGAAGTTGGCTCGTCCATGATGATGAGCTTTGAGTTATAAGAAATGGCTGTTGCTATTTCCACCATCTGCATGTTCGCGATGCTAAGATCCACCATCCTCACGGTAGGATCGATATCGATTTGCAGATTGTCAAAGAGCGTCTGGGCCATCTGGTTCAATTCCTTGGCCTTCACCCAGCCACTCTTCCCCAACACCGGTTCCCGACCGAGGAAAATGTTCTCCGCCACGGACATGTGTGGAATCGGGGTAAGCTCCTGATGAATCATCGATATCCCGTGATGCAGGCTGCTCCGAATATCCATGTGTTCATGCACAATTCCATCGAAGCGGATAATTCCATCATCAGGACGGTATATTCCGAGAAGAACCTTCATCAATGTGGACTTTCCGGCGCCGTTTTCACCCATCAATGCATGAACTGTCCCCGGTTTAACCTTGAGAAACACATCATCAAGGGCGTGAACACCGGGAAAAGTTTTTGAAATGTGTTCCATTTCAAGAAGGTATTTGTCTGCCATATCATCTCCAGTTGATAAGGATCAATCGGCGCCATAGAATGGCGCCGATTGTCGAGTAAGAGAAAGTTTCAAAGTCCCTGCCGGGCCTTGTACTCATCGACAAGATCGGGGGTAACCACCTCGTAGGGGATTTCCCAAAAATCAGGAAGAGTCTCGCCCCGGGCAGCCTTAATAGCGGCTTCTATACCACCGCGACCCTGACCATAGGCATCCTGAAAAACAGTAACGTCAAGCTTTCCTTCCTCCATGAACTCAAGCGCGTCGGGAGTCGCGTCGACACCAGAAACCAATACATCTTTCAGCATGCCAACCTGTTCAAGCGCCATGGCCGCTCCGATGGCCATTTCATCGTTGTTCGCAAGAACAGCATGGATTTTCTCACCGGCCTGAATCCAATTCTCCATCAGAACAATACCCTTAGCACGCGACCACAATGCCGTGTTTTCACGTATAATGTGGATGTCGGGATATTGCGCCAACACATCCTTGTTTCCCTGGGTGCGGCCGAGCATACCAGGGTGACCAAGCTCACCGTTCATGATGACAACATTGCCTTTACCATCAAGTAGTTCGGCAATCTTCTCCGCCTGCATTTTGCCGGCAAGAACTTCTACGGATCCGACATAGGTAGCCAAGCGGCTGAAATAGGGCTCTTCAGGAATTCGGTTAACCGCCACCAGCGGTATTCCCGCGGATTCTGTTTCGTCGAGAATGGGGCCAATGGATTTGGCGTCAATAGGAACGATGACGATGGCATCCACCCCTTGAGTGATGAGAGTATCAATCTGACTCTGTTGAATGGCCAGATCATTTTTGCCGTCAACCATGGTGATTTTGACGCCGAACTCTTCGGCGGATTCCCGAAAACCATCGTGCATGTAGGTCATCCACTTGTCATCATAATTCGCTGCCGCAACTCCAATGTGCAATGAATACGCGCCATCTCTTTCACCTTCGGCCCATAGGCCCATCGAAGCAGTAAATACAAGAAGAGCAGCCAGCAACAGCATTACTTTTTTCATTTATCCCTCCTTATTAGGATAGTTATTTTTTTGACCTCTCAAGGTCATATTTCTTAATCAAGAACCACTTCCCGTTTCTGCCTGAACGAATCAGTCATCGCAAATCCGACTTCTGTGGCCTTTCTGCCGTCAAGAGCCGTCATGATGGGTTTGCGCCCCTCTCTGATGCAATCCACAAAATCCTGTGCTTCATTCAGAAAACCTTCCTGAAAGCGCTCATAGAAATCCCTGACGCATTGTTGGCGGGCGCCATATGAGTCAAGCAGCTCAACGCGGTTTTTAGACGGGGTTATACCGATTTTCAAAATACCCTTAGTACCAGTAATTTCCGTATGGGTGTCATGGCCATGAAATGCCGTTCTGCTGGCCGATATCACAGCCATCTTGCCATCGTCAAAAGTTGCCAGGACAACAGTGTTATCGGCATCATTCATTTCCGCGAAAGCCTTATGCGCATAACTGCCGCCTCGCGAATATACAGTGCGAATTTCGGAGCCGAAAAACCAGCGCGCGAGGTCGATATCATGAACATTGAAATCCAGGAATATTCCGCCGGATTTCGGTACGAATTTCACCTGAAATTCGGCATACTCATCCATATCGACGGATTGCGTGCGCACCAGAAATGGCTCTCCGATTGCCCCATCGTCAATCAGTTTTTTCGCGTAGACTATGCTGGGGTCGAAGCGACGAACAAATCCGATGAAAAAAACCTGCTCTGTGTGCCTGGAGACAACATCCTCCACCCGCTTACATTCCTCGGGGCTAACCCCCATCGGCTTTTCGGTGAATACATGCAGGCCTTTCTCAAGCGCCTTGATGGCCTGCTCGGCATGCTCAGAAGAGCTGGTAGCAAGAAATACCGCATCAAGATCCGCCTTATTCAGCATTTCATCGTAGTTTTCATAAGTTTTTGTGACACCAAGAGCTTTCTTTGCCCAGGCTAATTCTTCGGGAACGAGAGAACACGCGGCCGCCAACTCGGCCCCTACCACTCGAAAACGAAGATTCTGCGCGTGTCGATTGCCAAGACGACCCAGACCCGCAATGCCAATTCTCGTGGGAACGATGATATAAACCCCCTATTTCACAAACGTTTGCCACATTGTCCCCATTCACCACCTTACTGTCAAGAGCAAAATACAATAAATTCGCAGATATTTTCTTTTGTTGTTATATTAAGTTATTTATTTATATAGTATATATTTAAAATTGATTTCTTCATCTTAAACTGCCAGAATTACCAAATTCATGATATTCAGCCGGTTGAAATTTATTGATTTTTCACTAAAGAATTACGTAAACGTTTTCTAAACATCAATTCAGAGCAATATTGAATTACCAATGACGCAAAAGTGGCATCTTCAATCGATTTCAAATGACTGAATTCGATAAATGACTGAATTCAATATGGGCTATTAACTGTTTGTCTAACAACGACATCCGAAAGCATGTCCTTCAGCGTGGCCCTCATGAATCTTTGAATTTCCTAATCATATCGGCGATTCCGGGAATGGTTTCGAGCTGATAGGCATGTTTTTTCTCAAAATTCTGATGCAGAGTCCGTGTGGACTTGCCAACTAAAACAGTGAAGTAGTACATCCGATATCCTGGCGCCGCCACCACTGGATGATATCCCTTGTCAAGAACGATGGTGCTCCCATCCTTGATATGGTGAACCGGGCCGAAATCGTCTTCATGAACATAGGTGAACTGTGCCCCAAAACCATGGGGAGGATCGAATCGGAAGTAATAAACCTCCTCGAACGCTGATTCTTTTTCCCGATCCTCATCATGCTTGTGCGGGGGAAATCCCGACCAGCCACCGGCGCCTACGGTGAACAGTTCACTCACTAAGAGGCGATCGGTTTTCCCTGCCTGCGCCGGACCAAGGATGTGGTAAATCTTCCGGTGAGTTTTGGTTTCGTCGCTTCCATACTGTATTTTTTCCACCTCGCTGGAGTGAATGCGAAAAGGCTCCAATTCCTTTTCTGTTTTGCCGCCGGCGATGCAAAGACTAGCGCCATTTCTCCGGCCGATGATTTTTGCCTTTGATCCTGAGGGCACGTATACACTGTCGGGTTTTTCGTCAAACAGTTTCTTCCTTTTACCGACATCGACAAAGACGTTGCCGTCAATCATGATATCACAGGTACCTTCCATCGGAACACAAACGGTTTCGTATCCGGGTACATCCAAAATGAACTCTTCATCGGTATTCAAACGAACCACATTCATGTAGGTTCGGGGTACAAGTACATCATGAGGACCGACGATTGCCTGGTTGTGGTTATCATATGGTTTGATATGGGCGGGCATCAAAATTCCTCCTTAACTGTTCTGATGAATTCCCTGAGCTGTGCTGCGGTGGGGGATGAGGCAGCACATGCCGTATCGGATACAACAATGCCCGCGGCTCCGGCGCCCCAGCGCATCGATACATCGGGTTCTTCACCCGCTAATAAGCCATGGATAAAAGCAGCGGCAAAGGCATCACCGGCGCCGTAGTTCTTCTTCACTTCGACAGGATAAATGCCGGCCGTCCAGGCAGCTTTCCCCTTCGCGTAGGCATTCGAACCCTTCGCTCCACGCTTAACGACAAGCAGCTCAGGCCGTCCCGCAAGGAAATACTCGGCAATATCTAAATCGCTCATGTTTTCTGCTGGTTGAAGAGAATTCAGTAGAACTTCAAATTCCTCTCGGGTTCCCAGAATAATATCCGCCTTATCAGCAGCCATTCGGTAGATAAGTCCAGCGCTAAGCACGGATGCCCAGGCGGAAGCTCGCCAGTCCAAATCCAACACAACTTTTGTCCCGGCGGCCGCGGCTTTCTCCATAGCGAACAGTGTTGCTTCCCTGGAAGGTGACGCCGAGAGACCGGTACCTGTTACCACCAATACTGATGTATCCGAAAACGCCTCTACCGGAATGTCGGCGATGTCTACCATCAGATCGGAAGCGCCATTGCGATAAAAAAGGACATGGCTGTCAATTTTCTGCCGTTCAGCAAACGCCAGGCTGGTGAGGGAACCTGAGTTATCGCGTCTGAGATACCGCGTGCCAACATGATGATCATTCAGAAACTTCTCAACATAATGCCCAAACTGATCGTCGGAAACGATTCCCAAAAAATCAACATGACGGCCAAGACGGGCTAAACCAACGGCAATATTGGCCGCGCTGCCGCCGACTGACTTCTCGAAGAAATCGGATGTCTCAAGGGAGTCGCCAGGGTTCGCAACGTAAAAATCGACATTGGCCCGGCCCATGACAATAACGTCCCTTGAAACATCTTTATGAAAGTCAATCACCAAGTGTGGCTAACCACGCTTCACGTCGACTGGTCCGCCGGTTTCCAGGGATTTCTGAGCGGCATGAGCAATAAGTACCGAATTCAACGCGTCCTTAGCACCCGGCACTTCAGCGTTCTTGTTCACGGCATTCACGAAATCCCTGATTTCTTCGGCAAAGGACTCGGCATACCTCTCAAGGAAAAAGAAAAGCGGCTTATCCGACCTAACACATTCAGCATCACTCACGCGAACTGTTGAAGGGGTATCATTGAGGCTGCTGACACAACCCTTGCTTCCAAATACTTCGGCCCGCTGATCGTATCCGTATGTCGCTCTTCGAGAATTATCGATGACACCCAATGCCCCATTTTCAAACCAGAGAGTGGTAATAGCGGTATCGATATCACCTTCCTGACCGATTTCCGGATTCACCAGGACGGCGCCTGCGGCATGAACCTTTACCACTTCACTTCCCGTAAGGAATCGAGCCATATCAAAATCGTGAATCGCCATATCCATGAACAATCCGCCGGACCCTCTGATATACTCAAGTGGCGGCGGTTCAGGATCTCTGGATGTAATACATAACAGATGAATATCGCCGATTGAGCCATCAGCAATAGCTGTTCTCAAAGCGCGAAAATTATGGTCGAAGCGACGGTTGAAGCCGATCTGGAATACCACCTTTGCCTTGTTTATCACTTCCAGTGTTTCCCGGACAACCTCTGGGTTCTGATCCAGGGGTTTTTCACAGAAAACATGCTTTTTAGCTAAGGCGGCTTCTTGGCTGATAGCCGCATGGGTATCCGACGGTGAGCATATCAGCACAGCGTCGACATCGGGATCGGTCAGAATCGCTTTGTACTCTTTTAGCACCTTGGGGATTCCCCATCCAACTGCCCAATTTTCAAGCGCTGAATTAGCGAAGGGATCGGCAATCGCGACAACATCCACTCCCGACACGCGAGTTGTCATATTGGTGGCATGCAGCTTGCCAATCCTGCCACCGCCGATAATTCCTACTCTTATGTTCGTACTCACTCTATTCTCCCATTACAAATTGGTATGCTTCTCTATATACGCGCGAGCCTTCAATGCGTATTCAAAAGGATTGGCTTTGTTCGGATCCTGTTCAGCCTCCACTACTATCCATCCTTCATAGCCGGCTTTATCAAGAATGACGAATACGGAGGGGAAATCCACATGTCCGTCACCGGGAACTGTGAAAATTCCTTCCCGTACGGCCTTTATAAATGGCCAGTCTTCCTTCATCGCGACGGCCTGAACCTTTTGCCGGAGATCTTTCAAATGGACATGCCCAACCCTGGAAATGAATTTGCTTAGCTGCTTTACAGGATTCGAACCATTATATGAAAAATGACCGGTATCATATGTCAGAAATACGGTATCGGGATTCGTGTCATTGAGAAAACGTTCGGTTTCCTCAGGGGTTTGAACACCAGTGCCCATGTGGTGATGCATACAGAGTTTAAAACCTTCTTCTTTGGCAATTCTGCCCAACCGATTGTAACCCTCAATCATGGTTTTCCATTCATCATTGGAAAAAAGAGCTTTCCCCGCCTGAACACCGATATGCTCATTGCCCTGGCATGAGCGCGTCTGCTCGCTTGGACCGATAATGCTGGCGCCCACCGCCCTCAAAAATGCCAGTTTTGCCCGGAATTCTTTTTCAATTTCAGCACAGGGCCGCGTAACGAGTTCCGTGCTGTACCATTGGCTACAAATTACCAAGCCTCTCAGATCAAGGGCCTTTTTGAGCACTTGGGGATCAGAGGGGTATTTGGTTCCGATTTCACATCCCGTGAATCCGGCCAGGGCCATCTCGCTAATACATTGCTCGAAGGTGTTTTGACCACCCAGCTCCGGTATGTCATCATTGGTCCATCCGATTGGCGCGATGCCTAGCTTCACCCTATCTTTCTTCAGCATAATCCCCTTCCACTTAAAACTGTTTTGCCTTGGCGACATTCTTCTTGATCTTTTCACTCGCTTTCACAACAGCTGTTTTTTTTGAAACCTCAGGAGTACCCACGCGCCACCAGGCGCCATAGTCGCCGGTCATGGATTTACGGGCCGTCTTGCAATCTATCAGGGTTGACTTTTCGCTGGTGCGGGCAGCCTTTAATGCCGCTATAAACTCACTACTGGATTTTGCCTGGTAGCTGTCAAAACCGGCCCCCTTGGCCATTGCCGCGTAATCAACCGGTATGTATTCTCCATCCAAGCGACCGGTAGCGGAATCGCGATACCGAAACTCACATCCGAAATGGGGTATCCCCTGTGAAGTTTGAAGGTTGTCGATACAATGAAATCCATTGTTATCGATCAGAACAATGTTTATCTTCAGTCCCTCCTGAATGGCTGTAAGCATCTCGGAATTGAGCATCCAGAAGGCGCCGTCTCCGACTAGGCAATACACCTCGCGTTCCGGGAATGCAATCTTTGCCCCCAATGCGCCCGCAATCTCATAACCCATGCAGCTGAATCCGTATTCAAGGTGATAGCTATCGGGAACCCGTGCTCGCCAAATTCGTTCCATGTCCGAAGGCAGCGATCCGGAAGCGGCCACAATAATGGAATCCTCCGCGATACCGCCCTCGTTCATAAGGCCGATCACTTTGGTCTGGGCAAAACCGGATTCGGCGTCATCCAAGTTAAATAGCCTTGTGTTCTCCGCCGTCCATGTCTTGATGGCCTTGAGCACCTGCGGGCCCCACTCAGCCTTGTATCCAAGGCCCTGGAGTTCTTTGTGAATTTCCTCCAATGCGAGTTTGGCATCCCCCAGAAACGGATAGCTGTTCATCTTATACGCATCAAACGCGCTGATATTGATGGAAAGCAGTTCCACTTCGGGGTTGTGAAAAGCCCATTTTGAAGCCGTTACAAAATCATTGAGACGCGTACCAACGGCGATAACCAGATCGGTGCTATGGGCGATTTCATTGGCCGAACTGGCGCCGGTAACACCCATGCCGCCGAGATTCCAGGGATTATCCCAGGGCAGCACACCCTTTCCGGCCTGGGTTTCAGCAAAGGGAATTTCAAATTCTGCTGCGATTTGCGCCAGCATTCCGCCGGCGCCCGAATACCGCACACCTCCACCACAGATTATCATGGGTTTTTTCTTCGATTTGATTATCTCGGCGGCCCTGCGTCCGTCACCATGAGAAAGCGGACGTCTGCCTGGGCGGTGGACTCTTCGGTGGAACAACTCTTCTGGATAGTCGTAGGCTTCGCCCTGAACATCTTGAGGGAGCGCTAAGCACACCGCGCCGGTATCAGCGGGATCGGTGAGAACCCTCATGGCATTGATCGCCGCGCTCATCAGCTGTTCGGGGCGCACAATGCGGTCCCAGTATTTGCAGACGGATCGGAATGAATCATTCGCCGTGGTGGTATAATCGTGCGGAATTTCGATTTGCTGCAGCACGGGATCAGGCTGGCGACACGCAAAGGTATCACCAGGTAGAAAAAGAACGGGAACGCGATTTACCGTGGCCGTGGCGGCCGCGGTTACCATGTTCAAAGCACCCGGGCCGATAGAACTGACAACGGCCATCATTTTCTTCCTGTTATGCTGCTTCGCGAATGCCATCGCGGCGTGCCCCATGCCCTGTTCGCTATGTCCCTGATAGAACTTGAGATTGTGATCGGCTTCTTGAAGAGCCTCACCGACACCGACAACACATCCGTGGCCAAAAATGCCGAATACACCCTCGACAAACTTGATTTCTTCGCCGTCGGACTCTATGTACTGATTGTCTAGGAACTTAACAAGGGCCTGAGACATGGACAATCTCAGTGTGTTCATTGTACCTCCTCATAAGACCTCTCGGGCCATATTTCCGCATCTTTTTCAAGAAGCCATTCATGTTCGTCGCGAAAACATCGAGTACTTGGCAGCCAGCGGTTATCTGGAAGATGCGGAATCATCCAGATGTAATACATCGCGTAGCCTGCGGCAGCCACCTGTGGATGAGTTTTTTCCGGACTGATGAGGCATGTACTCTTGTCCCTGACTGTCTCGGCCTCGTAATCGAGGAAGGAAACCCCAAATCCCTGCTGTGGAAACATGCGATAGTGGTAGATTTCGGGATGAGGGTGATCGTGCGGGGGGTAGCTGGACCACTTTCCAGGATGATTGATAACTTCACCGAGCACCATGTTGGAAAACTCGGCATTATCCCCATCAAAAACAGTTCGGACCGTGCGTATCGAAGCCTCGTTGAGAGAATTCGCTCCAAAAACATCGTTGCGGATATCGCTCTTGCTCCAATAAACCGCCTGAAAATCCCGTTTATTGGCACAGGCTTCATAACCAAGCTCAGCGCCACCGGATCCCGCGCTCAATTCAACATGTTTTCCAGCAGGTACATGCAATGCTTCAGGATTCTCATCAAAGCAGGATTGGCGTGTTGCCTGCCGTTCTAAACCGTCCCAACGGTAATTGACATTGCCACCGATTAGTAAAATAGCCCGCTCCTTGTTGCTGGAGTCAGTCCAGATTTCATTTTCGGCGAGTTTCAATATCCCGAAATCCAGCAGCATGCCTTCCGCATTGCCCGCATCCCTGACAATCATGTTCATGCCGTTCTCATATGGCTTTTCCCGGTGTATTACCACAACTACCTCATTCGTAAACGTTTACCAAACATACACCGATCAAGTCGATAAGTAAAGGGGAAAACTGAAAAAACTTCGTCCAGCAGCTAGGTTGATCGCCGGACAATGAGTTCAGGCTGCAGTGTGACGCGTTCCATCCTTCGCTCTGCAGAGTCGAGAGTGAGTTGATGAATCAGAATTTCAGCGGCATATACACCGATTCGATATTTCGGTTGATGAATGGTAGTAATCTGAATATCCGGATGAGACATGATGGGGATATCGTCGAATCCGATAACCGCGATGTCCTCGGGAACCCGATAGCCGTTAGCCCGAATGCCCTCGCAGACCCCTAAGGCGAGCACGTCATTTTCCGCGAAAACGGCATCGGGGATAATGCCATTGTCGAGTAGCCCATTGACCATCTTGTAGCCGCTCTGTTCCCGAAATTCATCAAGAACAATCAAGTCCTCGGACACTTCGATATTGACTCGTTCCAACGCCTTCCGATACCCGGAAAGACGATCATCCAGGGCGCGGATATCCTGTACACTGCCGATGAATGCTATTTTCTTCCTATTTCGTGAAAGCAGGTGCGAAACCGCTATATCGGCGCCTTTGACATTGTCGATCATTACATGGCTGAGCGTGGTACCCTTGGGATGACCGGAAACATAAACAAGGGGAATGCTCTTAGGAATCATTGATTCAATCGCATCAGGATACTGTGTGACAGGAGTCATAATGATACCATCCACCTGCTTCTGGATAAGAGTGTTAATGTGATTCCGTTCCCGTTCAGGATTCCAGCCAGTATTGCAGAGAAAAACACTGTATCCGAATTTCAATAAGCGTTCTTCAACTCCCAGCGCGACTCGGGAAAAAAACGGATTCGCAATATCCGGAATCACCAATCCAACAGTCATCGAAGAACTACTCACAAGGCCCCGGGCTATCGCATTCGGCCGATAACCCATTTCCAGCGCCAATGCCTTCACTTTCTCCCTGGTAACCTTGCTCACGCCGTACTTCCCATTCAGGGCGCGCGATACTGTGGCATAGGAAATTCCCGCCCGAGCGGCTATATCCTTGATTGTCGTCGGACTCATACCGATATCATATTCATTCTAGCGCGCATCGTCAAAGCGCTAGAATCTCCGGCAAAAGGGCATGACTGCTTCGACAAAGCAGGTATTTTACTCGGCCAAATCAGCCGCGTTTACACCAAAGAGCACGCGGTGGATGGGATGAAAGTGAAGACCTGTATCGTGAACGTTTTCAAAATCTACGTGGAAGCTTGATGAGCCCCTTGGCGGAGCAGCATCGACGATGAGCGGTTCCGAATTACCCTGAAGTATCAGGACATCCACCAGAAATTCTATCTCATAGTGGGCGAGCAATCGAATACTCAGCCTTCGTACTCCTGGAAAGGGATGTGTTTGGAATTTTTGAAAAGCCTCTCGATGGGGGTGTACAGTAGATCTGAATTCCTATACGGTTTGTGAGAATTCTTACGGGGTGTTCTGATGTTAAAAAGTCACGATTTCGTATCCTTCTTTTGTGCTTGTATTCACTAGCTCTCTTCTATTGTGGGCCGGGCTTTTCGAAATCGCCCGAACCATGAATCAATATGTCAGAACCCTGACGGTGTGAATGATAATATGACTTATGAATATACAGGTCCGTCCATGCTGGGTTTTAGTGACTCAGGTCTTAGCATCGTGCTGCTATCATTACAACCCAGACGCGGAAGAATTGGGCTCCAGAGGAAAGTATACATTGGTGAAAACAAAAGAGATTGCGCAAGAAAAAGTGGCCGAGGCACTTATCACCACTATTAGATATGACGGTTGGGACGGAAAATTGACTTTGGGGAGATGATAGATTTATGTCTATAAAAAAACTGAGCCTATGTGTGTTGATATTTCTGGCTTTCACGTGGTTGGCACTTGGTGATATTGTTGACAGCGTCGTAATCGTTTATCCCGATACACCCGAGCATGTAAGAGAAACCTATAGCGAAATTGCTGAATGGTTTGAGAACACCGACAATCGCTATCTCGCGGATAAATTTAACACCAGGGCGACTGGGACATCTTCTGGCTCCGGAGCGATTATCAGCGGTGCTGATGGAGAATCTTACATCCTGACAAATCATCATGTGATGGGACAGGCCAGAACAGCAAAGATTGTTTTTGCCGGGCGTGCTGGTGGCGGATTGTCCATGGAGGGATGCGAACTTATAGCTTCCAATTCCTATATGGGTCTCGCGATTTTGAAGATTCCCTGGGAGCTGCCTGAAAGTAGCATTCCGCTGTCTTTTTCCAAGACAACGGTTGTTGAAGGCGCTGAGGTGTGGTCCGCGGGATATCCTGGGCTTGTCGGTGATCCTTCCTGGCAACTTGCCTCCGGTGTAGTTACTAATCAGAAGGCCGTTATTGATGACCTTGTGTCAGAATTCATGGAATATGTCATTCAACACTCGGCATTGATTGATCCAGGGAGCAGTGGTGGCCCCCTGTTAGTGAAAACCGCTTCCGGATACAGCATGGTTGGACTCAATACCTGGAGCGTGTCAGGCAGAGATAACACTTATTTTTCTATTCCGGCTGAACATGTTAGAAAATTCGTGGAAAGCAGCCTTGGAGACAGTGAAGAGCAACCCGATCTTTCAGAGATTCTCTCCCAATTCAAATCCGTTCTATTAGGAAACGACTCGACCACAATCGCGTGGCGCAATGTTAGGGACTCGATTTCAAGTGAGTTGATATCCGAGATCGGCTGGCAGCAGTTTTTAAACTATAGAAAAAACCTGGAGGAATCAGAGAAAAGTGAATTGGAAAGCGAGCTAGCTTATGGTGATGCGTATCTGGCGATGGCGGAAGGAGTGACACATGGGCTCTCCACACTGAAAGTGGGAAATGAGATCGACTTTGTCTATCCCAAAAGCACGATTGCGGATTCCGTTACAGTAACGCTGGCATTTGGCGAAACGGAAGAAACCACCGATTGGAAAATTGTCGATGGTGATTGGCGGCTGTATAGCGCATCGTGGATCAGCACTGACAGCAAACAAGAACAAGAGGTAGAGGTAAATAATAGACAGAAGCAACTTGACAGGTTTTACACCACTGGGATTACACTGCGTCTCGGAATGGCCATGCCATTATCGAATTCCGCATCTTTCAGTTCAAATCCAGGAGTGAATGTCGGGGTTGGTTTTGGTTATTATTTCAACCCATACGTCGGTGTGAGGTCCGGAGTCGACATTGAACTTGTATCCTACACAGTATCAAAAAATAGTAAGAAGAAAGAGTATCAAATAGGGAGTTATGTTCTTTACGCTCGCGTATCTGGCCAGTTGCCGATTATAACGAAGGGAAATAAGTTCGCGGTGGTGCCCTTCGCCAGTGCTGGGATTGGAGCTGGCTTCAATTTTGGCGGATTTTTTTCTTCATTTTTTGATAGGAGCTCTGAAACTGCGGGAATTCTTAATCCATTTATAGTCGAAATTCCACTTTCCGCGGGAATTGAGTTTGGTTCCTTAAGTAAAAAAGAGGTTGGAATGAACATGTGGGGAGTTGAAGCTATATATGGCCTTCCATTCATAGGCAGAAGCTTCGCATCAGATGTGAAAGTTGGTATGCTGAGGATAAATTTTCGGATGAGGTTTCTTCTTTAGTATAGAGAGTGGGAACAGTTATTAGGCGTGCAGTTGGCCTCCTCTCCTCCCATTCGCCTAGTCTAAAAGCTTCTTTGTCCTTAGCATGCGGAATCAGAAATCCAGCTTTCGGGCTTCCAGGTAATAGCGCTTCTCTACCGCTTCACCGATGCTGAAGGTTTTCCGGGGGTAGGGCCCGATTTCGCTGATTCGCTGGAAAAAACTGCTCTTCCTGATTTCGGGAAGTATTATGCCAAAGCGATCACGCGCGGCCCCCACGAGTTCCCTAACCGCATCCTCGCCATGAATGTAGTCGATTTTCGCATCGGGATGGGCCTCAAGGTAGGCATCCAGGGCCGCCTGGAGGGGTTCCGCAACCAGTTTTCCTGGAGATAGCGGTATGTAACAGGGAGTTTGGGTTCCATCATGACTCACCATGAGAAAGCATCCGTTATTCAGCTCGTCCGATGTGCTGAATTTCAGTTTTTTCTTGAGATATTCGGCCAAATCAGCCGCGTTTACACCAAAAAGCACGCGGTGGATGGGATGAAAGTGAAGACCTGTATCGTGAACGTTTTCAACCTCCACCAAGGCATAGCGCGCGGGATGATGCTCCGGGAAACCGGCTCTTTTTTTCTCTTGCCAGATTTCACGGGCCGATGCGAGGGAGTGGTTGCCATCCCCCACGGCAAAGAGCAAATCAGATTGATCGGCTAGAGATTCAAAGGCCGCGACAACCGAGTCAAGCGCCGCCTCTGGCAAATGTTGCCCATGGATATGACCACCGCCCTGCATGAGATCGAAGTCGTACAGTTTTTTTCCATCGGCGAGCGCGGCATCCTTGGCGGCCCGCATCACCCTGTGTTCGGGATCGTCTATCAGTACAAGAATGTGAGGCAGATCGAGCAAAGCTTCCCGTCTCACGGCTATCCGGGGCGGCAGTCGCTTCCTGATAGTGCCCTCGGTGGGCCGAATGGCGCTCTGAGAATTTTCGGCAAAATCGTAAAACTCCAAATCGAGCGCCAATACCAAGCCTTCTCGCTTCGCTGTATGGGGGGTGGAACGATGAACCAGGAGAAAACCAGGACTCAGGGTTTTCAGAATTCCATTTTCGATGTAATCGACCATGGCGGCATTCGCCTTTCTCGCCCTGTCCTCTTCATCCTTATCGTTCAGATAGCATTCGGGAATAATCAGGTTCAACGTGGAAGGAGATTCGCCTACCAGCGCTTTGGTCTGTTCCCAATAGGCCAGCTCCGAAGAAAACTGATCGCAGGCAATAACCGACCATTTTTCCAGCGCTATACCCTCGCTGGGTATCAGTATCTCCGGTATGGCAACACCCAGTCGAGCTAATCGTTCATAGGCGGTCAATTTTCAATCTCCTTCATTTCATTTTCACCGGTGATATAGGGGATTTTGATATTACAACCCTTGTAAACCAGGAAGGACTCGATGGATTCGATCCGGTCTACCTTACTCAACTCATCACTGAGGAATTCCAAATACCCGAAACCATGTTTGAGGTGAACCGTTACCATGAGATCGTAGCGGCCCATAACCACGCCTACGGATACCACGCGGCGCAACCGGCTAATTTCCTCGCCCTTGGCAATGTAGTCCATGTCCTTGAGTTTGACACCGATGTACACAATTTGATGACCTTCCATGGATTCAGGGTCGACATAGCCGGCTATTTTGAGTACCCCCTCTTCCTCCAATTTACGAACCCGCGCCTTTACCGTGTTTTCCGATATGTCCAGCGAGGTAGCGATCTTCTTGAAAGACTTGCGGCCATCTTGGAGATGGCCGATGATATTCCTGTTCAGACGATCCAGATGAAGCATCGGCCTGCGCCTTTTTAAGCATTTCGACGGGCGAAGTCGGCCATGAACGAGGTGAGACGCTTAACCCCTTCCATCGTCATAGCATTGTAGAGCGAGGCCCGGCAGCCTCCCACACTGCGATGGCCTTTCAGCCCAATTAGTCCGGCGGCGGCGGATTCCTTGAGAAATACTGGCTCCTTGGCCTCCTCGGCAAGACGCCAGACCACATTCATTTGTGAACGGAATTCAGGCCTAACCGGGCAGCGGTAAAAGCCGCCGGAATCGTCGATGGCCCTGTAAAGCTCCGCGGCCTGCTCCTGGTTTTCTCTCGCGAGCGCCGCGGCTCCGCCCCGCTCCTTGACGCCCTGGAGGACCAGGTTCATGGCCCAGATGGGAAACACCGGAGGGGTATTGTACAGAGAATTCGCTTGGGCATGCACACTGTAGCTCAGATACGATCCTAACTGGTCGGAGCATCGTTTGAGAAGCTCGTTTCGGATAATCACAACTGTCAAACCCGCCGGCCCAAGATTTTTTTGGGCCCCGGCATAGATTAGGCCGAAGCGGCTTACATCCACCGGACGGCTCAAAATGTCGCTGGACATGTCAGCTGCCAGCGGCACATCACCGGTATCGGGGAATTGCTTCCACTGGATACCGCCAATGGTCTCATTGCTGGTAATATGGAGATAAGAAGATCCGTCTGTGGGTTTTAGCGCATCAACGATGGGTAAAAGCAGATATTGATCTTCCTCACCGCTCCAGAGAATATTTACTTTCCCGACTTTCCGGGCCTCGTTGATCGCTTTCTTTGCCCACGCACCCGAATCCACATAATCGGCAGTGCCGCCTGGAAGAAGCAAGTTCATGGGCATCATTGAAAACTGCATTGTGGCCCCGCCACCGAGAAAAAGAACAGAATACTCCTCAGGAATCCCCATCAGCTCCCTGAACAGACTGATAGTCTCCTGATGAATATGGTTATAATCGGCACCTCGATGGCTCACCTCAATCAGAGACAGACCAGTCTCTCGATATGCGACCATATCGGCGGCGAGGGATTCAAGAACTTCGGTTGGCACCATGGATGGACCGGCTGAAAAATTGACTGGACGACTCATGGAAAAACTCCTATAACTATACTGGATTTTAGCCTAACATAATTCCTGTATATGTCAATATGGGATGAAATTTTTGATGATTTCATCATTTTTTTGAAAGAATTGACCTTTGGGCGACAAGTGTAGCTCTATACCACCCATTTTTCCACCCTAAGGGAGAATTCGCGTTCCCGCGCGACCTTTCAGGGCAGCGCTCAGATGCACAGGGTCGCTTATCAAACCCTCGTTGCCGGTTGCGGCAACGAAATCCACCATGGCCTGAATCTTCGGAAGCATACTTCCCGGAGCGAAATGACCCTCAGCGGCCAGCGAACGCGCTTCGGAAACAGTGATAGCGTCCAGCTCTTGCTGGTTTTCCTTGCCAAAATTGATGCAGACTCTCGGGACAGCAGTGGATATGATGAGCCTGTCAGCGTTCAGAGAACTCGCCAAAAGCGAGGCCGCCTTATCCTTATCGATAACCGCCTCCACACCCTCGAGCTCGCCGTTTTTGCCGTAGCATACCGGAATGCCTCCGCCCCCGGCCGCAATGGTAACCACTCCTGATTCCATCAGAGCACGCACCACCTCCAACTCCACAATTTTCATCGGTTCGGGTGACGCGACCACCCTTCTCCACCCTCGGCCGGAATCTTCCTTCACAGACCAACCCTCTTCGTCACGCCGCCGAGTGGCCTCTGTCTCTTCCATAAAGCTGCCAATGGGTTTTACCGGGTTCGCAAACGCAGGATCGCTGCGGTCTACGAGCACCTGAGTAACAACGGTGGCAGTGCTCCGATTGAGTTTTCTCGCCCTGATTTCATTGCCCATGGCCATCTGCAAGTTGTAGCCCAGACCCCCTTGGGTATCGGCCACACAGGAGTCGAGGGGAACATCGTGCAGCACGGCGCGCGTCAGCTCAACCCGTCTGAGAATAAAGCCCACCTGAGGTCCGTTGCCATGGACAATGGCTATTTGATGATTCGCGGCCATCAACGCACCGATACTCTCTGCCGCATGCCGGGCGGCATGGTACTGCGCGGCCACGGTTACATGATGTGAATCTTCAATTAGGGCATTTCCACCAACGGCAATAACAAGTTTTTCGGACATGATAATGGCATCTCCCTCATCGTGAAAACAAGAATAATCCCAGATGATTTCCTTGGCAAGTGCGGATAATGAGATTAATTAGAGAATATTTTATAAAATCAGCAATTTTGTTACCCCTCATACCTGTTTTCGATGGAATTCATACCCACCTCTTCGGGGATGATTTGGAATGTCGGTATTCTTGGGGTAATAACCCCGTGCTTACGGCAGAAATCGATATCACGACGGCGAATGCCCTGTGCCAGCCGGTTGGCAGAGAATCGTAGTCATGCAAAATGATGACTCATGGTATATTTGATTAGCGGAAAGAAAAATGCAGGTAAGACAGCCCGCATCAAAAAACTCTACGAAGAACAGAGCAAGGCAGCGGGATTTATTTCCGAAAAACACTGTGATGCGGATAAAACCATCTCATATAGTCTTGTAGATTTGACCACGGGCGCCAGGCAAGCTCTAGCCCGCCTGGCCATCTTCCCTATGCGGGAAGATCTGGGAGATGTTTTCGATTATGGCCCGTTCCACATGTCTTTCAAGGGGTTCGAATGGGCCCATACCTGTCTGGATAACGCTGAAAAGGCCGGCGCCCACGCGTTCTTCATCGATGAACTCGGCAGGGTGGAACTGAGCGGCAAGGGTCATGCGAAACTGATTCGCAGAGCGCTATCGAGCAAAATGGATATCTATATCACTGTGAGAGATAGCAATCTTCATGATGCCCTTGAGGTATTTGAAATCGACAAATACACGGTTATTGAGGTGGATTGAAAGTTCCGTCACTGTGGTGATTCGCCTTATGTAACTCCTTCTGGGGAAATGGGTAGCACTGATCAGCCAATAGGAACTTCCATGAGCATGAACTGCAATCGCCATGTCGATTTTTGCCATAACCAGGAAAATCTCACCCCGAGACCGGGACCAGGATAACTCTGTAATAAAGTAGTATCAAAAACCAGTGTCGCCCCTGTCGACCAATGGGGTTCCCAAGAAGCATTTTCTTTCTGTTCTCTGAAGAATCCAAAATCACTGAACAGACCCAATCGAGCACGTGGAAAATGCAATAGGCTCCCTATGGGTATGTCGGGGTAGAAGAGTGGAACCTCGTAGTCTAACAACGCCGTTGCCATGGTTCCCGTTTGATTGATCTGATAGGACCTTGGAGTCGGTGTTTTTGAGAGAATTCGCTTATCGCGATGCTCTATCGAACCGGTAACGGACAGGGATGAGTGAGGAATAACGCCGGGAAGAAAAACTCGAAGATCGGCGCCAAAATGATCACCATAGGAATTATGGGAAAGTATGTGGGATCCAGCGGTGTTCAAGGTGAATCCCCATTTTGGAAGGAGATCTCTGGAGGCCTGTTTCCCCAGTCTAAACCATGAAAACCCGTAACCGGCCAAAGGAAAGAGGTTCCGTGTTGTGTTTGATCCAACAATGGGCTCCTCCCAGACAAAACTGATATTCACGCGTGGATTAAAACCATGCCGCCATAGTCCGCTACGGGCAAGATTGATTGGATAGTTTGCCTCAGCAACAAGGTTTGTATAATGAGAAGGATTCTTGAATGGACTGCGATAGATGTACGCCAGGGAAGTGCTGAACACTGGCAACTGTCCTGTGAACTGCGATGAAAGAAAAACACCCGGAGATCTTTCAAACGGATGCATGAGAAAACCGGTTTCCATGGAAACACGTCCCAGCAAGTCTGACGCGGCGATACCGAGTGCCAACGAATCGTATTTCGTATCCGGAATCAAACTATGGACTCGAAACCGAGTTTTGTGATCGCGTTCAGCGTAGCTAGGCGGCTTTTCCGCCGTGTCAAGTTCCTCGGGTTCATCAGCCTGTTCGAATTCAACCGCATACTCTTTATCTTGCCACTCGTTTCCCAGCGCCACCTTCAGTGGGCGTTCGCCGCTGTAATCAGGAAATCCAACAGCGTAGAGATACGCTCCATTCTGGGCTATCAATGGCTCACTCACGTTATAATTCTCTTCAAAGACGAGATGAGCATGGTTCAGGCTGTCGTTTTGATTGGCTGGGATGGCCCAAATCGCTTCGTTCCCAGAGGCGTTGGAGCTGTAAAACACCCAATTCCCATCGTTTGAATACACAGGTGTTTTCACAGTGGTGTAGCTGTTTGCCGAAAGGTTGCGGATGCTCTTTGAACCAAGCTCCCATTCGGCGATGCGCCTTCCTGCGATTGTACTGATCGAAAACACCAGCTTCTTTCCATCCGAAGACCAGCGAGGATTGGCAAGGTTTCCTTCGCTGATTGTTACACTCTCCGCAGGTTCGCCGCTTTCGATGTCCAGAACTACCAATGACGAGACAAGGCCACGCTTGAGTTCGACAACTGCCAGGTGTTGACCATTAGGCGATAGACTGGGAAACAGGTATCGTGAGGATTTGGCCACGACGCGGCGATCGATGACTCGATCTTTTTCATTCAAATCAACAATGTTGATATCGCTGACACTGACTCCTAAGAAAATCGGGTGTTGGCGTGTGTGATTCCATGCGATACGCAATCCGGCATCCTCAGTGCCTTTATTGATTTCCGCCATGCTGATTCGCCCCCTGGCGGGAAGCTGAATCAAAGGTGTCTCATGCCCATCTGCCCCGATACGGACCAGTTTGGGCGACATGCTTATTGTGGCTTTACGTAAATAAAGACTATCAGACGAATCAACAAATAGGACATTGTATTGAGGATATTTCTCAGGCGGGTCGCCCAGGAATTTCGACTCCTGTTTGGACGGTTGCGTGGCTACAGCCCGGTTCCGATCTTCGACAATGTCACGAAAGAGTTTTCTTATGGGTTTCCCGGTAAGTTTCTTGGCCCCTCGATTAATACCGGAATATAGGGGGACTTTCATAGCGTTTTCGTATATCGTCGTAAGACCTTCTTCCCCATAATTCTGGTATATCCAACGAGTAATCTCGTAACCGGTTTGATAGATTGAGGGGATTGGACGACGAAATGACGAATTTATCGCGGAGTAATAGCTTATTTTGGGATTCGCGGCGATCAGATGCGCGAAATCATCTCTGAACAAGGGATCACGTCCCCGCCCTTCGTTGGATAGGATGGTCTCATGAAGTACCGCATCCCCTTCCAAGAGCCAGGTTGGGAGCGCCAATGCTATGCCGAGTCCCCAACCCCAATCGCCGAAAATCTTACGTAGGCCATGAGTAAAACCTCGATCGGCATATTCAAATTGAGCAATATGTCTTCCCTCGTGTCGGGCAAGAAGTCCCCACCAATCGCTTTCCGTGGCAAAAGGTACCGCGAACCACACAGTGCTGCGCGGCATCAAGCTAACGAAGCCATTGGGACTCACTCCCATGTCCGTAAATATCAAGGGCCACTTGCTTCCTTGATGCTTGGGGACCAATCCTTCCTGTGCGCTATGCAGTATCGGATCGAGTGTTTTCGCGATCTTGGCGACTTCATCCGACAGGCTTTCAGGATAAATAACAATGAACCGATCAGTTTCAATTTCCTTCCATTTAATGCCTGGAGCATGCTGAGCGGGCAGATTTTTCAGAGATAGCAGACAAAGAAGAAACAGGCAAATCAATCTATATCGCATACGATACCTGAGTCTCGACACACAGAAAGCCGCTTTCAGTGATTTGGTTTTCCCAGGACTTCCCCCCAAGTTCTCGCTCACGCGCATTCGATACCAAATTATGGCTGTCATATTAAGAGAGGATTCAATGTGTTGATGGGTTTTTCCAACGGCCACTCCTTAACCTTCATGGACATGATACAGAACATCTGTTCGTTTTTCCACAAAATCAAACCCACAAAACCTGGCCGACCATACGGTGGTTGGATTGACCGTGTCAATGACTTGAAAGACGAATCGTATCGGTTAGTCCTTTGAAGTTCCCACCAACGGTATTGAAAGCAATGTCATATGCCCCTGTAATTCGTTGTCAGTCCTCTCACAGGAAGCTGAAGCGGTACATGGAACTCATGAGGTTGATGTTTTTTGCTTCAACACGAGCTGCATGATCAATTTCATATCCACATCGTAAGTCCATCTTCACAGACTGAACATGCGGGAAACGCTAAGTGCTCAGATTTGGCGCGGGAAAACCCTTGATGCCGGCCAGAAATCCCTCGATTTCTTTCTGAGGTAGTTCGTAATCGACAAGCTCATCGGCGAAGTACGACTGATAACCCTGGAGATCCAGCAAGCCGTGGCCTGAGAGATTGAAGATAATCACCTTTTCCTTTCCCTCAGCCTTGGCCTTTTTGGCCTCCTGAATGGCCGCGGCCACCGCGTGGCTTGTTTCGGGAGCAACGATAATCCCCTCGGTACGCGCGAACTGCACAGCCGCCTCGAAGCATTCGAGCTGATGAATGGCCCTGGGAGTTAGCAGACCCTGATCCGTTGCCGCAGAGACTAAAGGGGACATGCCGTGATATCGAAGCCCGCCCGCGTGGATTGGGGAAGGCACAAAATCGTGCCCCAGAGTATACATGGCCATCAGTGGTGTCATCCCGGATTTGTCACCGATATCATAGGCATAGTCTCCCCGTGTGAGTGAGGGACAGCTGAAGGGTTCGACAGGAATCAGTTCCATCTGGGCGCCGGCAATTTTGTCCGCGAGAAAGGGAAAGGCCAGTCCGGCGAAATTGCTCCCACCACCAGCACATCCAATCACAACATCGGGGAGCTTCTCGCCGGCCTTGCGCAGCTGAGCCTTGGCTTCCTGACCAATAACTGTCTGATGCAGCATGACATGGTTCAGCACACTGCCTAGCGCGTATTTCGTATCGCCTGAGGAATCAGTAACCGCCGCTTCCACCGCCTCAGAGATGGCGATTCCCAAGGACCCAGGAGTATCGGGCATCTCTGTTTGAATTTTGCGGCCCAGTTCGGTGGTATCTGAGGGACTGGCAATGCACTGAGCGCCCCAGGTTTCCATCATCACTTTCCGGTAGGGTTTTTGGTCGAAACTCACTTTCACCATATATACCATGCAATCCAAACCCACTTGCGAACAGGCAAAGGCCAGCGCACTGCCCCATTGACCGGCGCCAGTTTCGGTGGTGAGACGCTTGGTGCCCGCCTGTTTGTTGTACCAGGCTTGAGCGATGGCAGAGTTGGGCTTATGACTGCCCGCGGGACTCACCGCTTCGTTCTTGTAGAAAATTCTTGCGGGAGTTTCCAGCATCTTCTCCAGATTGCGGGCACGATGGAGGGGGCTCGGTCTCCATTTGAAGAGAATTTCCCTCACCCCTTCGGGTATATCAATCCAGCGCTCAGTGCTCATTTCCTGCTCAATGAGGTTCATCGGAAAAATCGGCATCATCATCTCCGGGGTAACCGGATTGCCATCGGGACCCAGATAGGGCTTGGGAGGTCGGGGCAGATCGGCAGCGAAATTATACCACTGCTTGGGCATTTCATCGGGATTGAGGAGGATTCTTAGTGACATGTGTGGCTCCTTACATTGATGTTTCTTTTTACAGAAACATCATGACAGCGAACAAGTTCCCCGTCAACTGGTAAATCCTATCTGTGGGAAATCATACGGCCCGACCGCGGAAGGTTTCGCTATCTGCACACGATTCAGCCAGCTTGTAAATGGCCATAACGTCGTCTTTATTTAATTTCTTAATGCCGCCAAAGGCACCATCTCTCATGGCCTTCTCAGCCATAAGGGCGTAGCGATTATCCGTAACTCCCAGGGCTGAAAGCGTGGTGGGCAACCCGATAGACTCGTAAAAAGATCTATGAAGTCTGATACCCTCGAGTGCCGCCGATTCTTCTTCACCCGCCGTATAGTCCACATCCCAAACCCGAACGGCGAATTGCACGAAGCGAGGAAGATTCTCATGAAGAACATATTTCATCCACGCGGGAAACACCACCGCCAAGCCAGCGCCGTGAGCCACATCGTACTGAGCCGACAGCTCATGCTCAATTTGATGGCTCGCCCAATCGGGATGGCGCCCCAAACCGACAATGTCCGTATGGGCGATAGTGCTGGCCCACATTATTGTCGCGCGCGCGTCATAATCCTTGGGATTGGCCATCACACGGGGAGCTGTCTTGATTACCGTGCGAATTACCGATTCACAGAGCCTGTCGGTAAGATCTACCTCTGTGGTATGAGTGAAATAGCGCTCCATCACATGAGAAATCATATCGGCTATACCACAGGCTGTTTGAAAGGGCGGCAAAGTGAAGGTAAGCTCGGGATTCATCAAAGAGAACAGGGGGCGAAGTAAATCAGAATCGCAGTAGAACTTTGACTGAGTTGTCTCATCCGTCACCACCGAACCATGACTCCCCTCACTGCCTGCCGCCGGCAGGGTGAGAATTACCCCCAGCGGAAGAACCTGACGCACTTCGGCCTTAGCGGTGAAAAAATCCCAGACGTCACCCGAATAAGGAACTCCCATGGCGATTGCCTTCGCCGAATCGATAACCGAACCTCCACCGACGGCGAGTATCCCTGTTACATTGTTGGCACGAGAGAGTTCTATCCCCTCTTTCACCAATGCCAAAGAAGGATTGGGCCTTACTCCGCCGAGTTCTACCACCTTTGCGCCTGCTGCTGAAAGCGATGTCTTCACCCTTTCATACAGACCGAATTTCTTGATACTGCCGCCACCGTAATGCAATAGAATCGTCGTACCCAGGCGGGCGCTTTCCTCCACGAGGGAAGCCTCGGCATTGCGTCCGAAGACGAATTTAGTTGGACTAGAAAAACTGAAATCAAGCATGGTAACCCCTTTGGGAGATTATAACCTAGTAAACAATCTGAAGTAAATCCTGGATATTCCCTTCTCAATCCCCGACAAAGACGAATTCCTGTTCCCAGATGTCCATGGGATCAAAATGAAATCTGGGCTGCTAGCGGCCCACGAGTTCATGGAATCAAAGGCGTCTGTGAACCAGGCACACCCTGAGCTCTTTTGTTGCCTCTAAGCTCATCGTGGAGGATTTCCTTCTCAAGCCAGTCCCCATAATCCTCAAGTGCCCGAATAATGGATTTCTTCTCGGTATCCAGATCGCTGCTGTCCCGCAATGCCGCGAGGCGTTCGCGATACTCACTAAGATTTGGAGCACCGGAAATGGGTGGAAAGAGTATCCGGGAAGCACAGAAGCTCTTCCATAGCTTGCGCTCTGACTCGTCGAGCGCTTCGGGATAGTTTCTGCCGATGTAACGCCTGAGCATCTCAGGGATTCTGGAATCTCGGGCCTGAATGTTGAGAGCAGCAAGTTCCTTTGGGGGAGTGGTTGATATCTGCTCCAGGACGGATCTATCCTCATCGGGAAAGAAACGCTCGTAGATCTGAAAATCCGGATCGTCAATCTTCCCCCACTCTGGTTTCACGGAGAACACACGATGCAGCCGGTTTATCAGATTCACATCGTTTCGAAGCCGCTCCCATCGAGTGAAGGCCAATGTCAGATTAATGCCCAGACGATCGGCAGTCTTATCTGAGAGTATGGACTGGGGCGCCAGAAAGGGGGACTTGTTTATCGCAAAGCTTTTAATGGCTATTCGTTCCACTCCTTCAGCGGCCAATTCGGCAGCGGGTGTGTAGATACGCCTGCGGATTTCATCTTCCTGCAGGGAAAAAAGTGGCTCGGGATCGAAACGCAAATCGAAGCTGTGAAGAAGATTTCTGTTCTCCGGATCGCTTAACAGAGGGCAGATGAGTGTTGTGTTTCCCGTTGCGCTGTAATGGAGCGAGGATGTGTGCACTAAGGGTGTCCGATCTGTCAGATTGATGAGAGATTGAACCTTGTCGCGAGTGCGATGTTTGAACGCCCATTCAAAGAGGCGGGGCTGATTTTCATGGATGAGTTTCGCTACATCAATGGTGGCATAGACATCCGAAAGTGCTTCGTGGGCACGATTGTGAGTGAGACTGTTGCACCGGGTAAGCAGCGCGAGTTTCACCGTCGGCTTCCCCTCGGAACTTTGCGGCCAATTGATGCCTTCGGGTCGTAAGTCTCGTGTTGCGCGAACCATATCCAGAATATCCCAACGGGAATTCCCTTCCGCCCATTCCCGGCGGAAGGGGTTATGAAAACTGCGGTAGTACAGGTTGCGAATAAACTCATCATCGAAGCGGATGGAATTAAAGCCGAGAGCACATGTGCCTGGCCTGGAGAAATGGATGTTGATTTGGCGTAACAATTCGGCTTCCGGCAGTCCTTTCTGATTCAGCTCCTGGGGTGTGATGCCCGCTATCAGACAGGCAGTCGGATCCGGGAGGTAGTCGGGACTGAGGCGACCATAGAGCACAATCGGATCTTCGAGAGCGTTAAATTGCTCGTCGGTACGGAGGGCGGCAAACTGAGCGATTCTGTCGTAGCGGGGATTGGGGCCGAAGGTTTCCAGGTCGTACCAGAGCAAAGTCATGGACAATGAGCGATCAGTCCCGGTACGACTTCAGCAATTCCCGAAAAAACTTCCACACCCTGCCCACCGAGGGTATGTGGAGACGCTCATCGGGTGAATGAGGCTGAACAATGGTAGGGCCAAACGAAATCATATCCAAATGTGGAAAGCGTTCACCGATGGCTCCGCATTCCAAACCCGCATGGGTTATTTCCACCACCGCCTCACGATCGTATAAATTCTTCCATATCATCTTACAGCGTCTCAGCACATCCGAATTACTCCGTGGTTCCCAGGGCGGATAGTAGTTGCCAGTTTCGCAGGTTCCACCGCAGAGGCGGGCCAAACTGAACATGATTTGTGAGAAATCGGCCCCCCGGCTCATGAGCGCGCTGCGCTGATTGGCAAGCAGCTTCACCTGGTTCTTCTCGCTACGCAGAATGGCAAAATTCATACTGCATTCCACCACACCCTCAACTGTCTTGGACATGTGTCTCACGCCATGGGGAACAAGACGCAGCACATCGACAATCTTTGCACTGTCGAAAGAGCTCAATAGCCCATTCTTCGGTTTCTCAGCCTCCTTCAAGCTCACGCGAATGTTTTTTTCCATCACACGATTCTCGGCAACGACATTTTCCCGGAATTCCCTTACAGCCTTTTCCAGATCATTAAGCTGAGCAAATGGTACAGCCAGCAAAGTCGCTGCCTCACGGGGTATCGCATTATGAGTCGTACCGCCCTGAAGCTGCCCCACCCTCGCATGGGGGATCATGCTCAGTATCTCCCGCAGCCCCCGAGCCAGCAAGACGATGGCATTGGCCTTCTCGAGATGAATTTCCACACCCGAATGACCCCCCTCAAGACCCCCGATGCTCATCCGTCTATATTCATATCCATCGTCGGATGGCGCCCAGGTCACCGGAAGAGTCATATTGATATCCATACCCCCAGCGCAGCCGATGGTAAACACACCTTCATCGCCGGAATCAACATTCAACAAAATGCTTCCTTTGAGAAAGCCCTTTTGCAGTTTTTGGGCCCCCTCCAGTCCAGTTTCCTCATCGGCGGTAATGAGAATTTCCAGCGTGGGATGCTCGGCCGTGCTATCGGTTACAAGGTCGAAAAAAAGAGCCAGCGCAATCGCATTATCCGCCCCCAGACTGGTTCCCCTGGCTCTCAGCCACTCGCCATCTTTCCACGAAACAATCGGATCTTTCTGGAAGTCGTGTATAACACCAGGACGCTTTTCACACACCATGTCCATATGACCTTGAAGTGTAATCGTCGGCGCTTTCTCATATCCCCTGGTGGCCGGCACTCTGAAAAGAACATTCTTTGCCGCGTCGGTTTCCACCCCAAATCCATGATCCATGCCCCAACGCATCAACCAGGGATGAATCTTATCAAGATGGTTTGACTGTCTAGGTATCTTGTTAATCTCGTCCATCAGCGCCAAAACGCGCTCGATGCCTTTCTCATTCATTGTCGTTTCCCATGTTCGTTGCTATGATCCAACAAAGCGTTCTACCTCAGATTTCTTAGAAACCGGCAGAACGGCGTTTTTTTGAATTCCTTGTTATTGGCAGAACGACCGCAGTGATGAGCATCGGTATGGTCACAATCAACAGCAGCCTCTCAAACCAATTTCCAAATCGGGTGTATATTGTCGTCTGTTCGTCATAAATCGGAACATCAGCGATAAGATGATCCTGCGTGAAGGGTTCCAGTTGCGCCAGGGTTTTCCCATTCGGGTCGATAAGGCAGGTGATTCCCGAGGTGGTGGCCCTCACCATGCTGCGGCGATTTTCCACCGCCCGAAAAATGGCCATATTCTGATGCTGAATGGCACAGGTTGCCTCAGAACTCCAGGAATCGTTGGTAACATTGACAAAAACCTGACTTCCCTTACGGGCGAATTCTCGGGCCAGATACCCAAAGGTATCCTCGAAACAGATAAGAGGACTCACATCCGGGCCGCTCCAGGACTCTAGCTCAAAAACCGAATACTCATCGCCTTTATGGTACAGAGGCGTACCATGGGACTCAATGTAATCCATAAGCCGGGGAAAGGTTTTCGCGTAGGGAAAATGCTCGCTGAGAGGCACCAGATGCGTCTTATGATATCTATCAACAACATTTTCACCATCGAAGAGCAGAACAGCATTATAATCTTTCCGCTTCCCCGCGTCCTGCACGGCATCGTTGTTCCCAATAATGAACGGTATTTCCTGATCTTTCAGAAAATCCTTGAGGCGGCGAATCAAAGCGAGCTTAGAACGATCGCGGCGATACTTATCATGCCACTCAATCGCCGGAACAAAGGCCGTCTCCGACCAAATAACCGCATCGGGATTCTTCTCTAGCGCCTTACCGCTTTCTTCAAGAAGGGCATCCAGGGCCACCCGCCATGCGTCAATCCCAGAGAGCCAAGTATTCACACCGTGCTGTATTAGCGCCACTCGCCAGGTTTTCGATTCAGAGTAATCAACCCGGGATGTGATGCCGTAGATGTTAGCCCCTAGCATCAAACAGGCCCAGATGGCGCCCGGTATCATCCAACGGCGGCCCGGCTTGTTCCAACTCGGCGAAATTCGAAATTCTCTATCCTCCAAGCCAAAACCGCATTCCAGTAGAAAAGCGCCGATGAGGAAGGATGGCCATGCGACCAGGAGGCTCACGCCCATCACACCGAAAATATCGGCTATGGAAATGAGCGATCTCCAACCATACTGGCTGTAACCAATCACCCCGTAGGCATAGGCGAGAAAGCCCTTGGTTCGCAGCACCTCGAAGGACACCCATATCAAAAGCTGCGCGAGCCAGGCGTACCGTTTGAAGGCATGGTCCGCCAGGCTGAGCAGTGGGAACACCATGAAGAAATAGCCAGCATAAACCGCGGTCAACAAAACAAAACTCACAATATTGAATGTGACCAACCAGTAATTCAGCACTGCGTAGGTGATGTATCCGTAGAATGCGCCCCAAATAGGACTGGCCCACCACCGGACGCGTCGAATGAGTATCACGAGGGGAATGAGGCTAATCCACGCGAGGGGAGCAAATCCCCCATCAGCGATGAAATTCGGAAAGCCGAGGGCGAATAGCAGCGAGGCTGATAGAAGCAGACCGACATTGTAGGCCATGTGAGTAAGCGACCGGTTCTTTTTCACGGTCTAAAACTAACATGCCAACGACCAGCAGGGCAAACATCAAGCTACCGGTGTTGGGAACACCAGAAACCTATGATGCATCGAACGAAGCCGCCGACAGGTTGCTAGCGCACTGTCCTGCAGAGGCGGAGGCCTTTTTCCATTGACGTATCAGCCGGCAACGCGTGGCTCTTTACACCTATACGAAGTCTATCACTATCCCATGAATCACTGAAACTACCGCCTCGATGTATACGTCTATCGTTACTAGCCCTCGTGAAACACCATTCACTTACATTTCCGCTCATATCAGAAAGTCCCAATGTATTGGCACGTTTTCTACCAACGGAAAGTGGACTTGACAAACCCAGCACCGCGACAGCATGAACATGTATTTCGGTGTTGCCTGTTACAGCATGGCTGGGAGAATCACCCTTCGTGAAATAGGGATTGGTGAAGCCATCAACAGTATTGGTCGTTTCGGTCCCTCTGTACCGCGCGGCATACTCCCACTCTTCGCTCGTAGGCAGTCGATAGCCTGATTTTGATATATCCGCTCGCGTGTCATTATGGTTCCAGTTCGAACTCATACCGCTATAGACAACATTGCCGGTATGACCATCCCTCATCTCTGTTAGCCAATTGCAGAACATAATGGCGCCATACCAACTGAGATGCTGCATGGGATGTCGATGACTGGACTGAGCCCTAGTAGTCTCATAGTACCCACCAGACGGTGTAGCCGTGAATTGATTACTATTGAACAGCGGCTGTCCCCCAAATTCAGGTATTCCGGACGCGGGAGGATGAGGAGAATCAAATTTATTGTTCTTTGCGGCCCAGTTGAACACGGCGGCGCCTTGCGCATTGGTAATCTCATACTGTCCTATCAAGAACCTCGTGTGAATGGTGGCTCTGCCACTATCATCCCTTCCTCGGGGAATAATGATACTTTCCCTGTTTTGAACATAGCGCATTGGGATGTCTTGCACTACTTCATTTGAATCGTGCAACTTCACATTCGCAGTGAACCAATCAATGTTTGATGTGGTATGAACGGTTGGGTGTTCTACGGCATCCCTTATGTTGAGCGTTACCACATAATTCTGTTTTCTGCCATCACGTCCCGTTACGGTATAGACAAGCGGAGCAGAGAAGTCATTGGGGGTTTCGCCACTTTTCTGCTTTACGCCGGCCAAATCCACCTTAACCCCCGTTGTGGTAAATCTGGCTATCAAGTTGTTGAGAGAATCTTGTTTGAGTGTCGTTATCGATATATGGGATTCGCCAATACTGCTTCCAAAGGAAACACCGGGAATTTCAAAAGAGGTGAAAGCCTTGGGTTCTGTTCGAACACCCACCAACCTCGAACAACTCGTTGTGGCAAAAAGGGTAAACGTGGCGATAAGCGCCCATGAAATTGCCTTGTACAATGGATTTCTCCTCCGTAACAAGAAATAAATGTTTATTAATAACCACCATAGTTAATTCTATCCCCTGAGTATGAAAAAACAAGTTTGAATTCTGATAAAACGCACTTTTTTGTTTCGCTACTAGAAAACACCGTCTTAGTATTGCAGAATCATGTGCAAGGCGGTTTTTTCATAGTTTGTCGGGTAACTAATGAGTGAATAACGATAAGACTCATATGTCTAGCACAAGTGGGGTATAATGAGGCTGTGCACCAAAGCCCGCGCGTAGCAAAGAAAAAGGATGGGGCGAGAAGAGAGCTTCACAAGATTCTCTCCGGGATGGATGAGAGACGAAGGCGAATCGCTGCTGAGGCTATCTTGAACAACCTTAAAAAGATGCCGTGCTGGGAGAGCGCACGCTGCCTGCTGGCGTTTCTTTCCTTCGGTTTTGAAATGAGCACTGAGGGGGTGATTGCTGAGGCGATTGAGGCGGACAAACAGGTTTATGTGCCGGCTCTTGATGGCGTGCTGATGGAATTCCGCCAAATCACGTCGCCGCGGGAAAGGGTGGAGAAGGGCGTATTGGGCATTCGAGAACCCCCGAAGAACGCAGTGGTTTGGAAAAGAGCGGGTTCACCCGAGCCCATCCTGGCTTTAGTACCCGCACTGGCATTTGATATTGCTGGGGGGCGCCTGGGGCGAGGTGGAGGGTATTATGATCGATTCATTGAGATAGTTCGGCGGGATGCCAGAGAAGCCGGAATAAGTCCTCCCCTCTTTCTTGGCTTTGCCTGCAGGGAGCAGATTGTCGCTGCGGTGCCCATGGACAAGTCGGACCAACAGCTTGATGGGCTGGTTACCGACGATTTCGCTGTTCTTTTTTAAGCCTGTTGCGACCGTCCCAAGATGTTGTTGCCGAACTAGGGAAATCTCAGATAATTGAGAGAAACCTTGGAAAACGATATGAGCTTATCAGTGACAAACGCGTGGTCATTGAGGTATCTTTGTTTCCGGAGAACAGCCCATGAGTAAGATAAAATCTTCCCTGGAACTTGCCCTCGAACGCACTGCCGATATACAAGTCGATAAAGAAGCCATCAGGCGCGAAGAAATGATGCTGAAAGGGAAAAACGCTGCCGGACGCTATCTATTCTCTCCTGAATCCCTTCTTTTGCATGATGAGTTGAAATCGCTAACGCCGGAGGAACATGAGTGGATGAAGAGCGGGATGGTGGAAACCTTGATGGCCAACATTACCCTACCCCGATACGAGGGCGAGCTTTCCCGTTATCCCATGGTGGTAAAAGCACTCAAAGACATCTGTAATCCAAAGGGCTCACAAAAAAAGAACCTTGATTACATCCTGAGTCAGTTTGCCGAACTCTTCAAACAATACCAGAACACCCTCAGCCAGCTCGAAGAACAGCTACGCGCGCAATGGGAACCCCGGCTGCGTCAGAAGGAGCAGATGCATAAAAAGGCGACGGGGCAAACTATCAACCTCACGATTGAACTCGATCCGGAATTCGCCAAAACGCTTAGCGAAGAAATAGCTCGCATCGATATCGAATATGCCAGCCTGCTCAATCAGGGCAAGGAAGAAATCAGGAAGTTGGTGTAGCTGATTTGGATCTTTTCGAGGGCAGCACAGTTTCAATCGAACCTCTGGCAGCCAGAATGCGTCCTCGTAAGCTTGATGAATTCATTGGTCAGAATCACATAGTCGGCCCTGGACGCCTGCTCCGCAGAGCCATTGATGCCGATCAACTCTCCAGTCTGATTTTTCATGGTCCTCCGGGAACGGGCAAAACCACCCTGGCCCGAATAATCGCTGGCAGCACAAAAAGCCGGTTTGTCACCCTCAATGCCGTTCTGTCGGGAGTCGCGGATATACGCCGGGAAATCGCTGCCGCCAAGGATGCGCGGAATTTCCATGCTCACAGAACCATTCTCTTCGTCGATGAGGTGCACCGCTGGAGCAAGAGTCAGCAGGATGCCCTACTCCCATGGGTGGAAAACGGCATGGTAATTCTCATCGGCGCCACAACGGGAAACCCCTATTTCGAAGTGAACAAGGCCCTGGTAAGCCGCAGCAGAATTTTTATGCTCACCCCTTTGGACGAGTCAAACCTCATGGACGTGGCCAAAAGGGCATTGGAAGATGAAGAGCGCGGTTATGGCCGATGGCGGGTGGAATTCGAAGCTGGCGCATTGGAACATCTGGTTAATGTGAGTTCGGGAGACGCCCGGAGCCTGCTCAACGCGATGCAGCTTGCGGTGGAAACCACACCCAAGCAGTTTCCCCCTTCGCGAGGTGAACATATTTTTATTTCCATGGCCGCCGCCGAACAAAGCATACAGAAGAGTTTGGTTCTCTACGACAAAGAGGGCGACTACCACTTCGATACCATCAGTGCCTTCATCAAATCCATCAGGGGTTCCGATCCGGATGCGGCCCTCTATTGGATGGCCCTGATGATTCGCGCCGGGGAAGATCCCCGGTTCATTTTCCGGCGCATGCTCATCAGCGCCTGTGAGGATGTCGGCCTGGCCGCTCCCGAGGCCCTGGGCGTTGTTGAGTCTTGCGCGGCCGCTTTCGATCGGGTTGGTCTTCCGGAGGGACAGTATCATTTGACCCATGCGGCTCTCTATCTCTCCACCTGTCTCAAATCAAACTCCGCACTGGGATATTTCGACGCCTTAAAAGCAGTGGACGAGGAAAGAAGCGAAACTGTGCCAAATCATTTGCGAGATGCCAACAGAGATGATCAGGCTTTCGGACATGGTGAAGGATACAAATACCCTCATGCCTGGCGGGATCATTGGACGGTTCAACAGTACCTTCCAGCGGGTTTGGCCAATCGCGTGTTCTACCGCCCAGGAGAGCTGGGTTATGAGGGAACTGTCCGGGACATTGTTCTTTCGAGACGAGAGATTCAGATAGCCCAGATGCTCAAGGATAATGATATTCCAGGCGATGTGCTTACCTATTCTCCGGGGGATGATGAGAGGGAGAAGTGGGTGCGCCGAATCGACTCAAGCCAAGAAAAACTCTCCATTTCGGTGCGCAAGGCCCTCTTTGAGACCTGGAAGCCCAAAAGGCATCAGCGGGTTCTCATTCCCTTCGATTCCGCTGGAATTCTAGTATGGGAGGCCCATCGCCTTGTTCCCGAAGGCGGTGTAACACTTCTTTGCGCTCATAGTCAGAGTTATGACGCTTTGAGCTGGCTCGCGGGAGGTTTGAGCACTCCCACACGTCCTCGCATCATATTCGGAGGTCCCGACACCCTCAGCTTTGACAGCCGTTTCGATGTTATTCTGGGACGAAACTGGCTGGCCAGCATGTCCGCTGAGCCCAGTGAGTCCGAAAAGACGCTTGAAACAGTGGCGAAGCTTAGCGAAGACGATGGAATTCTGCTTCTGGCCGAACCTTATCCTGAGTCCTCGACAATGCTGTCAGACCTGCTTCCTCCCGATACCTGGGACCGCGAATCCGAAAATCTCTTGAAAGAACATGAGAAAAACCTTGTAAAAGAACTCAGCACCGCGCGCTCATCCCAATTCATTACTCAGAAACTCAGAAATCATGGCTGGAATATTACGGCCACAACGGTGAAGGTAATTGAGGAAAAGCGCATATTAACAGAATCTTTGCTGGATTCGTGGTTCTCCACCGAGAATCCCGGGGGATATGGTGAGCGGATGGCAAACAGGATGGGTGTAAAACTCTGGAAGGACACCGGGGCGGGTCTCAAAGCCCTCATTGCTGGCAGAACAATCTGCTGGAAGACAGGTCTTCTCTTGGTAAATGCTCAAATGACATCTGCGGGAAAACAGGGATGAATATCCCAATACTCTATGAGGACAACCAGATACTGGTGGTGGATAAGCCCCGCGACATGCATGTTCATCCTACCAAGCTTTCCCGGGGTGAATTGAGCGTCCAAAGCGTCCTGGAAGAAGAAGGGACGCGGCGCTTGTTTCCGGTTCATCGTTTGGACCGACCAGTAGGCGGGGTTCTTCTCTTCGCCAAAAACGCCGAGAGTGCTTCCACTTTGGGCGCGTCTTTCCGATGGCAAAGAAACATCGAAAAGCGATACTTATGCGTTGTGAGAGGATGGTTGGATGATGCGGGACTTATTTCCCGACCTTTGAGGCAGGCGCCGGGAAAGAGTGGGCGGGAAGCTAAAACCAAGTGGAAAGTCCTGAGTACTGTGGAGGCATCGTGGCCAGATGGGAGTTTCTTTCCCCACAGCCGCTATTCCCTCGTGGAATGTATGCCACTGAGCGGGCGCTACCATCAGATTAGGCGCCATTTTTCGGGTGTGAGTCATCCGATAATAGGGGACATTGCCCATGGGGACAATCCGAGAAACCGGATTTGGCTTCGGGAAACTCAGATTGATGGACTGATGCTCAGGGCTCAGCAGCTGTGTTTTCTTCACCCGACTAGCGGGCAGCGAATATCATTGAATGCCGCGCCGGATGCCAGATTCTTGAAGGTGGCGCGAGTATTCAACTGGGAAGAAAACCTGGTCAGCTCGTGATATTTCATGGCAGAACTCATTACTCAATTGAGGCAGAATTGCCTGTCTTGGTTCGGTTATTCCCCCTCTAGCCCATTCCTGCCAATCGTTACTGTCGAATTTACTCGTTGAACTGTGTTGTCAACCAAGATTGCTGTGTTTTTGCCAATCTCATGAAAATACTTACACTATGAGCCAGGATGGGCACTCTTTTAGGCATGAGTCCAGTATTGACACATGAGCATTGATGGGAGTAAAAAGGGGCCGCTGATCAATAACAATCAGCCATGGTGGATGTAGTTCAGGGGTAGAGCACCAGATTGTGGTTCTGGTTGTCGCGGGTTCAAATCCCGTCATCCACCCGCTATGGCTAATCACGCGTCCTTAGCTCAGCTGGATAGAGTACCGGGCTTCGAACCCGTAGGTCGGAGGTTCGAGTCCTCCAGGGCGCGCTATCACCTGTCTATCGCTGGACAACGACATGAATAATCTGTAAAGTGCTGAGGCACGAAAATACAGGGCCGTTAGCTCAGCTGGTAGAGCAGCAGACTCTTAATCTGCGGGTCAAAGGTTCGATCCCTTTACGGCTCATAGAAGAACGAGAAATATAGGATTGGCACCAATCCCTTGGGCTATTGCGCTGACTCTTGTTCGTCTCCATGCGAGAGTGGTGGAATTGGTAGACACGCCGGTCTTAGGAGCCGGTGCTTTATGCGTAAGGGTTCAAGTCCCTTCTCTCGCACTTTTTGTCCGGGATGTTAACCGAGCGATTCGGAATTTCGCCATGAGGCATGGGAATGATCGACAATAAGCACTTGGAGAAGCAGGAGTATTCTGCTGTTACACTCACCATCACGGTTTCCTCAGACAGCGTCGGCAAGGCGTATAATGATCTTCTGGGGAAGTACGGCAAACAGGCTCAAATCCCCGGGTTTCGAAAGGGTAGGGTTCCTCAGGGCATACTGATTAGGAAATTTGGTGAGAGTATGAAAATGGAAGCTGCTGGCGATCTGGTGGATGCGGCGCTCAAGGAGGCTCTCGAAGATGTGGAAGAGTCCCCTATTTCCCAGCCAATCCTGGAAGAGCTCCATCCCATCGTACTCGAAAAGCCCTATAAGTTCACGGTGAAATACGATATTTTCCCCGAAATCATCTTACCGGAATATCAGGGAATTGTGGTCGAAGTGCCGCAGGTAGCGATTACCAAAAAACACGAAGATGCCGAACTGGAAGCTATCAGAGAGCAAAACGCCGTCGTTGTAGAAAAAAAAGACGGTAGTGTGGCCGATAGTTCAGTAGTGTGCATGGACTATGTTGAAATCGATAAGAACAATGACGCGCTGGAGGAAACAAGAAGAAAAGACTTCATCTTCACCGTCGGAGTCCATCCCCATCCCTATGAGGTTGAAAAAGACATCATCGGTATGAAGGCAGGTGAGAAAAAAGTGATTACAATTACCGATGATGAGAATTCGAACTCTTCAACAGAACAATGCCCGATGAAACTGGAAGTATCCATCACTTCAGTCAAGGAACGGGAGCTGCCGGCATTGGATGACGAACTGGCTCAGGATGTCTCCGAAGACCTCAAAACCTTGGACGATCTTAAAAAGAAAGTGAAAAATGATTTGAAGGAACATGCTAATTTGAAACTCAAGGCTCTAAAAATCAATGCTATTACGGATAAACTCGTGGAGGGCGCCAAGATAGAGCTTCCTGAATCAATGTTGACAAGAGATTTAGAAAACACATGGCAAGACTATGTCCGCCAATCAGGTGCGTCGGAAGATGTGTTGATTAAAGCACTCGAAGAGAATGAGAAAAGCAAAAAACAGATTTGGGATGATTGGCGCGCTGACGCGGAAAAATCCATAAAAACCCGGCTCATTTACGGCCGGATCGCTGAGGAAGAGAAATTGAACGTCACAGAAGATGAAATCACCGATGAAATAACCCTCCAGGCCAATAAAAACAACAATTCAGCGGCAGATTTAGAAAATATGCTTGGTAGACAACGTTTTCGGGAGTATCTTAGGACCGGAATGATGCAGAAAAAGATAGTGAACTTCCTTTTAGGTACTGCTACTGTAAAAAAAGGCGGGAAAATCGATTACAATGAGTTGATGAATGCCTAGATTCGGAACGCATGGTGTCTGAATCCAAGGCTGCCCATCAGCGGGAGACCACATGACTGTCCAGGCTGCATACAATCCCTATATTGTTGAAAAAACCGGTGTCGGTGAAACGCGATACGATATCTGGTCGAAACTCCTTCAGGAGAGGATTATATTTCTCGGTGGAGAAATCCGTGATATCGATGCCGATCATCTGGTTGCGCAGTTGTTGTATCTTGAGTCTCAGGACCCCGAGAAGGATATCAGCTTCTATATCAATAGTCCTGGCGGCTCGGTAACCGCCGCTCTGGCTATCTATGATACAATGCGTCACATCAATGCCGATGTACAAACCATCTGCATGGGTCAGGCCGCATCCATGGGGGCCGTACTCCTTGCTGGGGGGACTCGGGATAAACGGATGACATTGCCCTCTTCCCGGATTCTCATACATCAGCCCTGGGGGGGTGTCCAGGGCCAGGCAGTCGATATTGGTATACATGCCCGGGAGATTGTTAGACTCAAAAAAATGCTCATCACTTATCTTTCCGAAGATACCGGCAAAAGTATAGAAACTATAGCCACCGATCTTGAACGGGATTTTTTCATGTCAGCCGATGAGGCCGTTCAATACGGTATTGTTGATAAGATTTTGGTGAGGGAAAACAATGGCAAAAGCTAAGGAAAAGGAAGTCAAAGTTTGTTCGTTCTGCGGTAAAACATCCGAAATGATTAAGAAACTCATCGCGGGTCCCGGTGTTTATATCTGTGATGAATGCGTCAATGTCTGCAATCGCATTCTTGCTGAAGAAAACGAAAATGTCACCACTGAGTTTACCGGTGAGCTTCCGGTGCCAAAGGTAATAAAATCCTATCTCGATCAATATGTTATCGGTCAGGAAACAGCGAAAAAATCCCTGTCGGTAGCTGTTTACAACCATTACAAACGCATCAAACACAAGGGACACGTCAATGACGAAGACACCGAGTTAGAGAAGTCCAATGTTCTTCTCATCGGCCCCACAGGTTCAGGGAAAACGCTGCTAGCTAAAACCCTGGCCCAGAAACTTAAAGTTCCCTTCGCCATCGCCGATGCCACGACACTTACCGAAGCCGGTTATGTTGGGGAAGATGTGGAAAACATACTCCTCAAACTCATCCAGGCAGCCGGCAACAACATCGCGGCCGCCGAAAGGGGAATCATCTACATTGATGAAATCGACAAAATAGCGCGAAAGAGCGAGAACGTTTCGATTACGCGGGATGTCTCCGGTGAAGGTGTTCAGCAGGCGCTGTTAAAAATCATCGAGGGAACCGTGGCTTCGGTACCGCCCCAGGGTGGACGCAAGCATCCGAATCAGGAATTGTTGAAAATCGATACCTCGAATATCCTTGTAATCTGCGGCGGGGCCTTTGTTGGGTTAGACCGCATCATTGAATCCCGAGTATCACAGCACCCCATGGGCTTCGGTGCTGATATTCGAAAAGCAGGCGATTCTAGCCTGTCGGAACTGTTTTCGAAGATCCATCCCGACGATCTAGTGGAATTCGGCCTTATTCCTGAATTCATCGGCCGCCTTCCTGTAGTAGTTGCCCTGGACAATCTCACCGAAGAAGAACTCGTCCGGGTTGTTACGGAACCTAAGAACTCCGTTATCAAGCAATACACCATATCCATGGCGATGGATGATGTAGCGCTGGAGTTTCTCGACGAAGCGATTAGTGCTGTCGCCTCCAAGGCTCTCAAGCAGAAAACCGGTGCTCGTGGTATCAGATCCATCGTTGAATCATCAATGATTGATGTGATGTTCAACATTCCATCCATCAGGGGACGCAAAAAAGTTATTATCGATCGGAGTGTAATCGAAGACGGCGCACAGCCAAAAATCATTGAGCTCGGAGAACTGCCACATGACGGCCATGATGAGCCGGATGAAATTAAGCAGATTACGGCCTGAAAAAAAGGGAGAGCTTCCACTTCTTCCGTTGAAGGAAACGGTCGTTTTTCCTCACAATATCATTCCTTTCTTCATCAGCCATCCAGCTTCTGTCAAAGCACTGTATTCAGCCGGAACGGGTGAACGGGAAATCGTTCTGGCCTTTCAAAAAACATCCAATGAAAACTGGTCTACAGAAGATATCTATCCAGTAGCCACCCTGGTACGGGTAATTCAAGTGCTCAATCTCCCTGATGGCAATCTCAGAGTTCTTGTGGAGGGGAGAAAACGGGTAGCACTGAAGCGTATGCGCCGAAAGGGCGAGGTTACTTGGTGCAGTTACCATTCAATAGCGGAGACCAACAGTGTAGAGCCTGAATTGTCTGCGCTTGTACAAAGTGTTAAAAGCAATTTTCAAATCTATGTCACCCTCCAAAAAAGAAAACTCCCAAAGGAAGCCGTCGCGCAGGTTGCCAAATCCGACAGCCCTGAAAAACTCGTTGGATATGTCTGTGCGCTGCTCAATATCAATGTCGATCAGAAGATTCCCTTTCTATTGGAGACCGACACCAGAAAACGTCTGGTGGAATTGTCAATTTTGCTCCAGATGGAAAACGAATTCATGGAAATCCACAACGATATATCCACACGAGTGAAAACGAGAATGGAGCGTTCTCAAAAAGAGTACTTTCTTAACGAGCAATTGAAGGAAATACACAAAGAACTGGGAAGCGAGGAGGCCGACCCAACAGGTGCAAGGGATCTAGAGCGAAAAATTCAGGGAATGGAACTCTCGGATGAAGCTAGAGGAAAGGCCCTCACCGAAGTGAAACGGCTGGCACGCCTACAGCCTATGAGTCCGGAATCGGGTGTCCTGAGAACCTACCTCGAATGGATAGTTGATTTACCCTGGCAAGTCCGCACCAAAGATCGTCATGACATCACCGAGGCAACGCGAATTCTCAATGCCGATCATTACGGTTTGGACAAACCCAAGGAACGTATTCTGGATTTCATCGCCGTTAGGCAACTTAAAACCAGGGTAAAAAGCCCAATGCTCTGCTTTGTTGGTCCTCCAGGAACAGGAAAAACTTCACTCGGAAGGTCGGTTGCCCGCGCTTTGGATCGCAAATTCGTGCGGATATCCCTGGGTGGCGTCCGAGATGAGGCGGAAATTCGAGGCCATCGAAAAACCTATGTCGGCGCGCTTCCCGGCAAGATTATCCAGGCACTTAAAAGAGCGGGCTCGGTGAATCCGGTTTTTCTTCTTGACGAGGTGGACAAGATATCCACCGATTACCGTGGAGATCCCTCCTCCGCACTTCTTGAGGTGCTCGACCCTGAGCAAAATGACAGTTTTACCGATCATTATCTTGAAGTTGCCTTCAATCTCTCTGAAGTAATGTTTATCACCACGGCCAATAGTCTGGAGGCTATCCCCCATGCTCTGCGAGACCGTATGGAGGTAATCCGCATACCCGGTTATACCATAGCTGAAAAAAGAAGCATTGCCCGACAATTCATCATTCCTAAACAGATTGAGGAAAACGGACTGGGTGTAGCGGACATAAGGCTGATGGATGATGCCCTGGACTTGCTGATTCGGGGCTACACCCTCGAAGCTGGTGTACGCAATATGGAACGTTCCATCAGTGAGGTAATGCGGAAGCTAACCCGCAAACTGCTTCATGATGAACAAACTCGTCCAGGACGATGGGTTATTAATAGCGCCGCCTTACACGAAAACCAGAAATTGTCGGCGGTTCATATCAAACCGGAACGCGACATACCGATATTGGACGGATTCAGAATGGATCTCACTCCCGATTTAATCAGAGGATACCTGGGGAAAGAACGATTGGAGGACGATCTGGGAAACGCTGGCCGGCCAGGCCTCGCGTTGGGCCTCTATTACGATGGAGGAGGAGGAGGCGTTCTGCCAGTGGAAGCAAGAATTTTCGACGGCAGCGGTAAGTTGCTACTTACCGGTCAGTTGGGTAATGTGATGAAGGAAAGTGCTCAGATAGCCCTCTCATACCTCCGCGCAAACAAAACAATGCTGGGGTTGAAAAGCGACTTCGATACGAATAAGGATATCCACATCCATGTTCCCCAAGGCGCCATACCAGTGGACGGCCCATCGGCAGGTATCGCTCTCACGGCAGCTCTGCTATCAGCGGCAATCCAAGTCCCCTTGAAAACCGGAATCGCCATGACCGGCGAGGTAACGCTCACAGACAGGGTGCTTCCCATCGGCGGAATTAAGGAGAAGTCTCTGGCGGCGCGGCGGAGAGGGATTGCCACCATTGTATTCCCTCAACTCAATCGCCGCGATGTCGAAGAACTTCCGCTAGAAGTGAAGGAGGAAGTTCAGTTTCTATTTCATGACAGTCTCGCCATGGCGCTCTGTGATCTCTTTCCGGATGGCACTTTTCCTGCCATGAACATGAACCAAACACAAAATGCTTGAATCCTTGTAGCGGATAAGGCATACTCACATTGTAAGGAGGTTGAATGATGAAACACATAACTTTTTCCCTTGCTTTGTTACTCGTCATCGGCACCGTAACTATCTTCGCCCAGAATTTCGAAAACGAGTCGGAAATCTATCCGAAAACACTTCAGATCGCTCAGGCTTCTCGACACGCCGAAGGGATGCGTGTGGATTACATTCGCCAAAACTATACCGTGGGTACGTTTTGGGCGCCTAACGAATGGTTCAGCGGCCCAGAACGCATTGGAGAAATTTTCTACGGTGATAACAAAGCCTACCCCTATGTCACTTTCTACTTCAAAGATGGCGCGCTAGACCATTTCCGTCTGTATCTATCCGAGCGGGATGCCAACCAAGTTAGGGAGGTGCTTGAATCTCTTGCTGATGATACAGCAAAATTTCCACCTGCGGAGTCCACGCCCGAAATCGACTTCTGAATCACAAATCCGAAATCGCTTTTGGGTGTTCCCGACAATGAAAAACCATGAAGCCTTGCTCATCAGCGAATAACTCCCTTGGGGGATTTCTGCGTCGTCGATCATCATGCCTCGGTTTCCGACTTCAAGATATTCGGCTATTCGGGCCATAACTACCGGTCGACTGCCCCAATGGTATGGGCACTGGTGGAACAATCCGGTTAGTCAACAGCCAAGGCTCATATCTTCTCTGAACAAAGACGTGTTTCCTGATACCGGCTGAATTTGTTGAATCTGAAGTATAGCGTACCCGCGAGCGGTTATTAATCTTTGAACAGATATACGAAATCTTTGTTAGCGAATTACTGAATACTAGGATTGACTAACATGACGCTTATGACTATGCTAGCGTGTCGGAGTCTTGCACCAGCTCTGAATTCCATAAGGAATCGGGGGTGCTCAACCTCATGGTTCTGATGCAATGAGGTTTTTTGTACAATCAGCCTCGCAAGATTGATTGAAATCCATCATCTGACTGGTGATAAGTGCGTACTCGCTCTGGGGGTATATGTATGAAAAAAATGCTTATAATTGTCGTTATTTTTTCAACAATCATCGGGACGATGGGAGCCGAATCTATCACGCTCAATGCCGATCAGGCGGTTGAGATGGCGCTGGCTCGCAATCTGGATCTTAAGCAAACGGGGATTGATCTGAAAACGGATAAAAGATCCAAGGACAATGCCTGGAATCTGTTTTTGCCGAGTATGAGTATCTCGGCTGGATTCACCATGAGTTCCAACATTTTTGAGTATGAACATACAGATCCTTTGCACATCAATGAGCCTGGCGCCCACGGATTCGCGACAAGATTGTCGCTCAGCCTGCCACTCAATGCCGCTATCCCAGCGAGCATAAGAAACCTTATTGCCAAATATGAAGCTGGTCTGCTCAACTATGAGAACGCGCAAAAGCGGCTGGAGCGGGATGTGCGCAAGCAATTCTACCTATTGCTGGGAAGTCAAGAAAATATCCGCATTCAACAGGCGAATATCGATCTTGCCACAAAACGCCATGAACAAGCTCGCACCAACTTCGAAAACGGCCTGGCCACAGAGCTTGATGTTCTATCCGCTGAAGTTACTGTTGCCAACCTCCAGCCCGCCTATAACAGGGAATTGGCATCCTATGAAAATCTGGTGCTTTTCTTCAAATTCCTCTTAGGGCTGGATCGGAACGAGGAAATCGCTCTCGATGGAAGCCTGGAAACCGAACTGTACACATTTGATTCTGAAGCACTCATCGCCAAGTACATTAACGGCAGACTTGATCTGCGCAGCCTGGAAAAGCAGATAGAATCATACAAATACGCCAAAAAATCGGCATTGAGAAATTTCAACACACCGGCATTGAATTTGAGTTATCGTTTCGATATAACTGGCTCCAACAACGATTCTATAGGGTTTTTTCCCAAAAAAGACATCGCTCCCTGGACCGATTGGGGCGATCGCGGAACCCTTAGTCTCGGCCTGCAGTGGAAGTTGGATGGCCTCATCCCCGGTTCGAGCGCCAGTAATCAACTGCGCCAATTGCAGGATGGAATCGATTCACTTGAAATTGCCAAAGAAATGGCATTTCAGAATGCTGGCATTGAAATTACCAATCTGATAAACAGCCTGGACACCGCCCGAAAAACCATTGAGGCAAACACATCCGGTGTGGAATTGGCCAGGCGAAACCTCCAGCTCACCGAAGAGGCCTATAACGCAGGTAGCAGGCAGCGTTTGGATGTGGAAAGCGCTCAGAATGAATTTCTGTTGGCATCTCAACAGCTTCTATTTGCCAAGTACGAATACATTGCCGGTCTTTTGGATCTGGAATACGCGTTGAATATCAGCCGTGACGAATTTGTGGAATAAAGCGTGCGGATTGCAATATCCGCAAATCCGATTTAGAGGGAATTAACATGGAAAGAAAGGGTCGAAAAAAGCTCATTGTTATCATCATAGTTCTAGTAGCACTGCTGGTGTTTGCAGTAGTTTTTGGTTTTCTGAGATCGGCAGGAGAACTGGAAAGAAACGGAGAGAGTACGAAACAGAAGGAAGGGGGCGAGGCATCCGAAGAAGCGCAATTTGCCGTGAATACCACAGAAGCGGTTCTTGGACCTATTTCCGATTATCTTCAGTTTAGCGGCGAGCTGGTTACGGCCAGCTCTGTGGACATCTACGCGGACATTCAAGGAATTCTGGCCCAGCTCATGGTTAGCTTGGGGGAGGATGTCCGTTCCAATCAGATTATTGCGAAAATCGATCCTTCCCGGCCAGGACTCAGCTACGCTCTCAGCCCAGTGAAAGCGCGAGTTTCCGGCACCATCACCGCCCTGCCCCTTAATCGGGGGGATACTGTGAATTTCCAAACACCCGTGGCCACTATTGGCGATTTGCGCCGCCTCCAAGTCGTAACAGCTATCCCTGAGCGCTTCATTTCCCGTATCCGTTTAGGAATGCGGGCCGAAGTACAACTGGAGGCATGGCCCGGATACACAATCCCTCTGGTGGTGAACGAAATTAATCCCATAGTTGATGCGGCCAGCCGCACTATGGAAATCAAAATGGACATTCCCCCCGGTGAAACGAGAGCAAAAGCCGGCATGTACGCCGAAATTCGCCTTACCACTGATGAAAAGGATCTCGTAGTCAAAGTGCCCGCCGATACAGTTCTCCGTCGTTCGGGAGAAATTTTTGTCTATGTAGTTCAGGGGAACAAAGCGATTAAGCGCAATGTCGTACCCGGTATTTCACTGGGAGATGTCGTTGAAATCATCGAAGGCTTGGAAGCGGGCGAAAAGGTGGTTTACCAGGGACAAACCCTTTTGGAGGACGGTGTGAATGTGAACATCGTTCGATCGATTCAGGTTATAGATGATGATTAGCAGATCGGGAGATTCGGATATAGGGGACGAAACCGGTGCGAGACTGGAGCCCGACCTCAGTAGTCATGGTGAGTATCGCGCGTATGGCCCCTGAACGCGGAGACGCTTTTAAATCCAGCCTCCCTCAGCGCTCCATGAAAATGCTTGACATATCTCTTGTCAAACGAGTACTGTCAACCGAGTAGCCCTATTTCTAAGGAGACGGGCGTTATGAAACAGGAAAGAACAAAGACCATTCTCTCGACTCTCTGGATCTTCGTTCTCCTGAATACCTTCGCAAGGGATATTCACGAGCTCGGCAGGCCGGGCATGCTCGAACAAGTGGCCGCGGGTGTCATTGACGGCGTCGTCATCACCGAGGTAATGATGTTGCTTGGCGGAATCATGTTCGAAATACAGATTCTGATGGTGCTGCTGTCGCAAATCCTCAAATACCCTGTGAACCGATGGCTTAATATCATCGTGGGTATAATTACGATCGGAATCGTAGTATCGCAGAATCTGAACCCTGATCTCGACAACATATTCTTCATGGTAATAAAAATTTCGGCTCTCATCGGGGTGATAGGAATCGCCATTCGCTGGCGACCTGTGAACGGCAAGGATGATAATGCTCGCAATCCCTGACCCAATCATCATCCGTTCTATTCAAGCGATGGATAGTTAGATAATCAGAAGGAAAACAAGATGAGCATTGCCAAAACTGTCGTTAGACGACCGACAACATTCTTTATTATATACGCTCTCATCGTGGGCATGGCGCTCTACATCGTGTTTCAGGTGCCCATTGATCTTTTCCCGGATATTGAGCCGCCCATTATAGTGGTTTTCACAAGTTATCCCGGTGCGGGTCCTGAGGAAGTCGAGCAATCTGTCACACGTCCCATGGAGGGAGCATTAACCAATGTCAGCAATGTGAAAAAAATTACCTCCACCTCTTTGGAAGGTGGGAGTTCAATATTACTGGAACTCAGCTGGGGACTCGATCTTTCCGAAGCCACCAATGAAGTGCGTGACAAACTGGAATTCGTCAAGGAGTTTATGCCCCCCGATGCCAAGACTCCCCAGATATTCAAGTTCGACCCCTCCATAATTCCTATTTTTCAACTATCGGTGGAAGGAAATCGCAGTCCCGATGAGCTTTACGCCATCGCCAAGAATCAAATTCAGCCGAGACTGGAACAGGTTGACGGTGTGGCCCTGGTAAGTGTTTATGGGCGCGAAAGAGCTATCCGTGTTGAGATTTCTCAGAATCGTCTGGACGCCTATGGTCTCACCCTCACCCAGGTAACCCAGGCCCTGAAAGCCCAGAACATCCAGATTGGCGCGGGCAGCGTGTTTGAAGGCAACTTCAAATACCTGGTGGAAACTCGGGGTCAGTTCGACAGCATCGAAGATATTGAAAATGCCGTTATCTCCTACAGGGGAGGTGGGGTGAATCCCCTCACCAGCCTGAGCACGGGGGCGACAACAGCCATCAGGCTCAGGGATTTTGCCGAGGTGAGCGATTCATTCGAAGATACAACAGCCTCATTCTACTCTAATGGCATAGACGCTACCTACATCTCAATGCAGAAACAATCGGGCACCAACTCGGTGGAAGTCTCGGAAAATATCCTTGCAAAACTCGAGGAAGTGAAAACGATACTGCCGGCGGGAGTTTCATTGACCACTGTTTATGACACTTCCAAGATTATCCGACAGTCGCTCTCGAGTGTTACTTCATCAGCCCTCTTAGGCGCATTGTTGGCTATGATCATCTTGTTTGTTTTTCTCAGAAGTATAAAAAGTACAATCATCATCGGCCTGTCGATTCCCATCAGCCTACTTGTCACCATCATGATGATGTATTTCTTAGGGCTCACATTGAATATCATGACTCTAGCTGGCCTCACCCTTGGCATCGGAATGATTGTGGACTCGTCCATCGTTATCCTCGAAAACATCTTCCGCTACCGTGAAAAGGGCGCGAAGGCGGCCCCGGCAGCCCATTTGGGATCTCAGGAAATGATGACGGCCATCACCGCCTCCGTTTTAACAACGGTAGGAATTTTCCTTCCGGTTTTAATCTTCAAAAGAGAACTGGAGGTTTTCGGAGTCCTCTTTGAAGATTTGGCTCTCACCATCGTTATCGCCTTGTTGACATCACTGGCAGTAGCGATATCCTTGATACCGGTATTGAGCAGTAAGTATCTCAAGCTCTACACCCGCAAGCAGCGCCCTATCAGATTACGGTTTTTTGCCGCCATTGATCGGGTTGTGGAAAGAGCATTCACTGGCCTGAGCAATGGATATAGGCGTGCTCTCAATCTCGTTTTGGATTACAAGGGGCTCACCGGCATTATCATTATTCTCGTGTTTCTCATTAGTCTCTTCACCCTGGAACCACTGGGAGGGAACATCGGTATCGAGCTGGCGCCTCAAGAAAGCCAGGACGTCGTACAAATTCAACTGGAGATGCCGGTTGGCACCAGGTTTGAAGCGACCGAAGATGTCATGCTTCAAATGGCAGACCTGGCCCGCAATGAAATTCAAGGTTATCAGGATATCTTCATCATAGCGGGAATAAGTGGTGATTTCGTCGAGACCGAGCCATCGAATCGTGGCTTCATGCTCATCACCCTGCCGCCCTTCGACGAGCAGATTGACAGTTACGCCACCATGGTGGAGAAAATGCGTGGTATCAAGAATCAATTTCCTTCGGCAAACTTTGATTTTCAGGAAGGGGGCTTTCTAGGCGGTGCGTCTCCCATTGACATCATCCTGCGCACCGAAGACTTAACCAAAGGCCGCGTTGTCGCTGAACAGATTAAGGAACTTCTGGACAATGATGTGGAGGAAGTCATCGAGCCGGAAATTTCCCTCTCGGAGAGCCTTCCCATTGCCGGTATCATTCTCGATAGAAACAAGGCGTATTCACTTGGACTCGACATCTACTCGGTGGCCAATGAAATCAGCGCGGCGGTAAACGGTAAAACCGCCGGCCGATACCGATCGGGTGGAGACGAAATTGATATTCTGGTGATACTTCGGGAAGAAGACCGTAGCAGCATTCCCGATCTGGAACGCATCTTTGTTACAAGCCAAAGCGGTCTACGAATCCCTGTGAGTTCCATTGCCACCATAGAGCGGACTGTCGGCCCTGTATCCATCGACCGGGAAGACCGTTCGAGGGTCATTCACATCACAGCCAGACAAAAACCCGGAGTATCCCTAGGGCTTGCCGATAGCGCCGTAAAGACGGCAATCGAGGAAAGCATTGTCCTGGACGAGGATATCATTCTGGAATACTCGGGGGAATTTGCCGATTTTTTCAAGTACTTAGGAAGATTCATCGTAGTGATATTGATCGCATTGGCCCTGGTGTACGGGATTATGGCAAGTCTGTTCGAATCCCTCAAAGACCCCCTTATCATTTTCCTGTCGGTATTCATGATTGTCCCGGGAATCCTGTTGCTCTACTCACTGATGAATCTGCCGATATTCGCCATATCGACTCCGCTGTCCATGTTCTCCGCCGTCGGTTTGTTGATGCTGGTGGGAATTTCCGTCAACAACGGCATCGTGCTCGTGGATTACATGAATTTGTTACGAGACCGGGGCCTTAACATCCGAAGCGCGACCATCGAAGCGGGTGTTAACCGTCTACGGCCGATATTGATGACTTCTCTTACCACCATACTTGCCATGGTTCCCCTCGCCTTCAGCCGCGGTGAGGGATCAGAATTGGTAAGACCCATCGGCCAGACCATTGTCGGTGGTATGATTATGAGTACTCTGATAACCCTGCTCATGGTTCCCATCCTCTACGCCAGAATGAACCGCAAGCACGATGCCATGCTTGAAATTCCCCCCGATGGGGGCGATCCATCCTCTGTATCGATACCGGGAGGCGAAGTGTGAGCAAGCTGACACGTGTGGAAATAATAGCAAATCATTCGGTGGAAGCGGATATCATGGAAATTCTTGCCCAACACGGCATGGCCGAACACTTCACCAAGATTCCCAGTGTCCATGGCAGGGGGGATTCAGAACCGAAACGAGGTGACCATATCTGGCCGGAGGAGAATTTCCTTCTCATCATCTACTGTGACGAAGCCCAATCCCAGGTAATCGAGGAGGCGATAGAGAGGATGAGAGAAAAATTTCCAGACGAAGGGATACGCTGCTTCATCATTGGTTGAATCAGCCAATCCATGGCCAATCATCCTTGCAACAGAGCCGCCCCTGAGGGCGGCTTTTTTCTAAGCGAAAACGAGACAATAATGTAACTTCTTGAGGGCTATGTTTACTATACATCTTGTTTTTCTCATTCAACGAACGAAGAAAAACCGATAAAACCCCCCTGAGAGGCTGTGATTTTCAGGCATGACTCTTGCATAGGGAATAACCCAACTGCAGGAGAACATCATGAAAAAAACATTGACCCAGGAAGTAATGAGATTCAAGAAAACCGGCCATGGATGGAAACATGTTTCGCAGCAGATTTACTTATACATCTATGAGTTCCCAGGAAAATGGACGAATTGGGACGAAGATCGATGCAGCGATTTCTTTCTGTCATTTCTTCCCAGGGTGGAGGGCCTAGTAAGGCGTTTCAAACCAGACTACAGTTTTGAAACCTACCTGGCCAGCGCTCTGCGCTGGTATACGAAAACCTACATGGAGAATCAAGCGCGCCAAGAGCACTATGACTGTTGGTCCGCTCAGGAATTCCAAGAAGAGGCGGTGCATAGAGTATTGGAGGCCCCAGGATATTCATTCTCCAGCGCTGAGTCAATCCATGATGATAGTTTTCCTTTTGAAGTGGACAATGCGGGGCGCCTAAGCGATCTGACTCTTCGCCGGCGCATTCTCTTTATTCTCCTATTACGGGCCGCCGATCTTGATGACCACAGGATACCTGATCTCGCCCAGCTAGTGGATGTTGAGGAAGAATGGCTCTACGAGATTGTTCAAGAGGCCAGGGATTTAGTTTCCCGGAACATCGAACGGCGCAGAACATTGCAGGAAAGAAGGAACGAATGCTGGTATCAGTTGGATGGCGCCCGTCGGAGGGCGAAAAGTGCCTGCGACTCGGAACACCGGGCTGTTTGGGAGAAAAAGGCCCGCACCTGGAAAAAACGGTACGCAACGGCGAGTGATGGGATTAGACGATTGAACATTGCCCCTACCCACAAAGATATCGGCCGCATACTGAAGGTACCAACGGGGACTGTTTCATCCGGCTTGCACTTCCTGCGAAAAGCTTGGGATACCGTGAATACGGGTTCGGTATCCAACTTTGAACCCGGTCGTATTTCCCGGCAGCCAGGAAGCGAGCAAAACATCGGAGCGGAATCAAAAGTTCCAAAAGCCGCGGCTTCTTCCGCCAACCGAAAGCTGGAGAATCGTATTCGCCAGCGTACCAAAAAGTCATCCAACCACAAGAATGAGGAACACTGACCCGTAAATGCCGTATGCTCAGCGACAATCTGGATATTGATTGTCTAAAGACTTATAGTCTTGGTGATGGAAATTCTACTTGCCACGGGCAACAGTCACAAGAAAAAAGAGTTTGATCGCCTCCTCGCTCCCCATAAAATTATCATGCCAAGGGAGATCGGGGTGGATTTCAACCCCGAAGAAACCGGAACAAGCTTCCTGGAAAACGCCCTCATCAAGGCCAACGCGTTAGCAGGGAGCGTCGCTCCGCTTAGTGGAAATTTACCCATTTTGGCCGACGATTCCGGCCTCTGCGTGCCGGTTTTATCTGGCGCGCCGGGAGTGTTTTCTGCTCGCTACGGCAGCGCGCGAAGCGGCAAGGAGCTCAAAGCCTCAGAACGAAATAATCTCCTTTTGCACAACATGGCCGCTTACCACGGCGAAAAACGACGGGCTTTTTTTGTATGCGCCATGGTGCTCTGTCTGGACAATCACCGGATATTCACCGCCCAGGAAACCTTTGATGGCATGATCGCCGAAGCCCCATGCGGTATGAATGGATTTGGCTACGATCCCATCTTTCAACTCCCGCAAACCGGTCGCACGGTAGCCGAATTGGATTCCACCGAAAAGGATCAAATCTCCCATCGGGCCCGAGCCACCAAGCGTATCCAGGCGATTCTAGTCAACTTGGAATCATACCCATAATCCTTCAAGAAATAATCCAACTCGCCTGAATCTGTCATCGCACTCTCAAACCAACTAATCCACGTTGTTGGATCCGGCTTGCCGCCACCTTGCTCGAACCCGCCCACACTGCTATCTTGATTCCAAGAATTCACATGAGCAAAAAACAAAACGAAATACCCGAACGCAAAGACATCAAAACCACCAACACTTGGGATCTGGGATCACTTTTCGCCAACGATCATGCGTGGGAAAACGGACTGAGCAGCCTCGAAGCATCCATTGCCAAAATTGCCACATTCAAGGGAACACTCAGCATTTCCGCAAAAACTCTGGCCGATGCCTTGAACTACACCATCGGCAAACTGGGTCTTCTGGAAGAGAAATTAGGCTATTACGTTATGCTCCGACAGTCAGAGAACATCGCTGATGCCCAGGTGCAAGGCATGCACAGCCGCTACATGAATATCGCGACCAAACTCGCGGCCGCACTGAGCTGGGTGGATCCGGAAATCCAAGGCATTGATGAAAAGCTGATGAAGGATTTCTTAGAGGATGAACTCCTCTCGGATTATCGGATATACCTTTCCAAACTCCTGCGCTTTCGGGATCATGTGCTTTCGGACAAGGAGGAATCCCTGCTCGCGAAGCAGCTTGAATCCACCCAAGTGCCATCGCGCGCCTTCAGTGCGCTTACCAACGTGGACATGGATTTTGGAAGCGTTAAAACCTCCGATGGAGAAAAACCACTCACCCAGAGCACCTACTCTACTTTTCTCTTAGATAAAGATCGCTCCGTACGGGAGAGCGCGTTCCGCGCGATGTACCGCGTTTTCGACGCGCACAAAAACTCCCTCACTCAACTCTATGTTGGAGCCGTACTTCGCAATAAATATATTGCCGAAGTTCGCGGCTATCCTTCAGCCCGGGCCAAGGCCCTTTTTCCCGACCGAGTTCCCGAGAAAGTTTATGATAATTTGGTGCGTTCGGTTCGAGAAAATCTTCCAGCCCTCCATGACTACTACCAATTACGCTCTGAACTTCTTGGACTGCCTGGGACATTGAGGCATTGGGATGTCTATGTATCACTTGTCGACATCGTCGATGCCCGCCATAGCTGGGATGAAGCTGTAGAGTTGATTTGTGACGCCATGAGGAGCTTGGGGAGCGAATACGTTAATACCCTTCGTGGCGGACTATTGGGTCGCTGGGCCGACCGCTATGAAAATAAGGGGAAAAGGTCGGGCGCGTTCAGTGCCGGATCGTACAGTGGAAAGCCATACATACTGATGAACTACCAGGAAAGTGTATTGAGGGATGTGTTTATCCTGGCCCATGAAAGCGGGCATTCCATGCACTCCTGGTACAGTGTGCGCAACAACCCCTTTCCCCATTACAACTACAGCATCTTCGAAGCCGAAGTAGCCTCAACATTTAATGAGCAGCTTCTCGCCGATAAGCTCATCAAGGAAAACAGTGATAAATCGATGAAAGCTTTTCTCCTTACGAAGCAAATCGATGATGTGATTGCCACAATCTACCGGCAGACCATGTTCGCCGAGTCTGAAAGGGATATCCACGCAATGGCGGAAAATGGAGAGCCCCTTACCCTCGAATCCCTGCGCGGCGCATATCGCAAGCTGCTGACAGATTACTTCGGAAAAGCAATGAATCTGGAAGATGTAAGTGATCTCGAATGCCTTCGCATACCTCATTTTTACCATGCCTTTTATGTCTACAAATATGCCACCGGGCTCTCGGCGGCCATGGCGCTTTCAGAACGGGTACTCGCGGGCAACAAGGCGGAACGGGACGATTACCTAAGCTTTCTTAAATCCGGTGGATCGCTTTACCCGATCGAATCCCTCAAATTAGCCGGTGTTGACATGAGTATGAGTGAACCGATAACAACCGCTCTCGGGAAATTTGCCTCATTGGTATCCGAATTTCGCCAACTCACAGGGAACTAAAATTCGGCCTCTCGGCTAACTTCTTGAAATTCCGCAGATGAAAAAATATACTCAAAACAGGGTTGATAGCTGTGCGCGTTATGGATTTTTCGGAGTAATACAAACACGAAGGAATAGAAAAGGATGAAACGTTACCTCTTTCTCATCATCATAGCGATTCTTACCGCCGTTTTATACCTTTGGTCAATCCGGAACCAGGAGACGGAGAGCGAAGTTTATGTCGCGAAAGAAGGGCAGCTTCTTTTGCCTCAGCGCTCGGTTGCCATCGTCACCCTCGATTTAAAGAACACCGGAGTGAGTTTTTCCAATGCCGAACAGCTTCTTCGACTCAGGCCACTGCAACAGGACTTCATGGAGATACGCGGTGTCACTAAAGTAGAATCCATACTCAGTGTCTCCCGAGTGATATCGGAACACGATGAAATCATCGTCGCCAAAGTTATCCCATCAGAGAATAGCGAAATTACCGACGCATACCTCGAACAGGTCGCCAGCGAAATCCACGAATTCCCCGAACTGTCTCCGTATATCAATGCCAGCCTGGACACAATTCTTTTTTACATCTACTTCGCCAACAAAATTTCCGCCCAACACATACATAGGGAATTAACGGCCCTCCAAGAGAAGTGGAGCGATTCGATTCGGTTTGAATTCACCGGTCGATCACCAGTAATCGCGGAAACTGAATCTCTCCTTACCGACGACATTAGTTTGTTTTTTCCGGTTCTCGCCGCTATGGTGATTATCATCTTCTCTTTTTTCAGGAACATCAAAGCAATCTTCATATCCCTGTTGTTGATTGCTACTGCTATTGCTTTTGCATATGTCTTTGTGAGATTTCTCGGAATTCCCAACAGTCCCCTGCTCTTGCTCCTTCCCGTTTTCAGCTTGGGACTCTTAAGCGATTACCTCATTCATTATTTCTATCACCGTCTTTACTCTCCCATACACCATAGAAATATAAGCCCCCGGAAACTTCTGTTCTTTCCACTGAGCTTAACAGCTCTTTCCACTCTGATAGGGTTTCTGTCACTGAGCCTTATAAATGGATCGGGACATCTCCAATTGGGGCTGATAATCGCCTCCGCCGTCATCATCGTGTGGTTTGGCATTTTCTATTGGGTTGATTTCGGCAAGTACAAGCCGGCAACAAAGCATATGCTTGCAAGTTTCAAAACCACACTTGGGAAGGCGTTTTCTTGGGTAGCAAAAAACAAATTCTTCTTCTATGCCATCATTGTCGCCGCTACGGCCTGGGGCATCATGCAAATCGGAAACTTGTCGATAGAGCCATATCCGATTGAACAATTACCAGAGACTACAACGATTAAAAAGGCCGATCACATCATCAATGAAGAGTTTTACGGAACTGTCCCATTCTTTATCGAAATTGATACGGGCGAAAAAAATGGCCTACTTAGCAAAAACACCATGTTGGAATTAGACCGAATTCATCAGCATCTGCAAGCCAATGAGGTGGGATATTCCTATTCGCTATTAACCGTACTGAAACGCATGAACTTCTATTTCAGGGGAGATGAGGAGTCACTGCTTACCAGTACCGATTTTGACAATAATTACGATGCCCTTATCGAACAATACCTTCTCTACTACTCCTCCAGTGTCGATCCTCTGGAATACGAATCGCTTCTGGATCATTCATATCGTTTATTTTCCATCAAGGGTCTCCTCCACTATAGCAACTACGACGATCTGGATAGGTTTATGAAACTGTTGAACCAAATCCAAAGCGATTTTCCCGATGGCTGGACAATGAGCGTCCATAGCATGGCAAGACAGTTGGAGACTGAGCAGTCCAATCTTCGCAAAAACTGGGTATTTTCGTTTCTCGGTGGAAGTTTTCTCATTTTCATAGCAGTGCTGATATTCTACAGAAAACTCACCCTGGCCTTGCTCAGTTTGGTGCCAAGCATCATCAGCATGACCATATCTCTCGGATTTATCAGTTTGGCGGGAATTCGCATCGACGTATTTTCAATCATATTCGTTGCCATCATTACCGGATTGGTAATCGACTATAGCATTCACACCCTAGTCGCGCTCAATCAGCTCAAATCTATCGAAAATCTCAGAAACGGGTTCAGTCAAGTCATTGGTTATAGCGGAATACCGATATTTTTAAGCTTCCTAACATCACTGCTCTCATTCTCTGTTCTGTTCTTCTCATCGTTTAGCGGTGCTCGAAATCTTGGCTTCCTCTTATTATTTTCGCTTGTTTTTTCCTTTTTTCTCAGTTTATTCTTAATACCTCTTATTATATTGCCAATTCGACTATCGAAGGAGCTGAACAATGCATAGATTGATAAAAGCAATACTCTTATTGATGTGTATCTCTACAGCCCTGCCAGCTATCACCGCAGATGAGATACTTGAGGGATTCTCCAAGCTCCTGGCAATACCAACGATATCCGGCTCCACCAAGCTACAACTCATCGCTCAGAACGGGGATGTACGGGTGATTGAGGCACGGATATATCAAAAGAATATCGGCGTCAATCAGAACAACCGCCTATTTGTTTTTGATTTTCCACCTGCCGTAAGAGGAACCGGGCTCCTGCTGCATTCCTATTTTGACGGTCGGAATAGCAATATGTGGATTTATCTTCCGGTTGTCCAACGCATCAAAAGGGTCTCGCTTGAAAACGCGGGAGGCGGGTATTTCATGGGTAGTGACTTCACCTACCGTGATTTGATTAGCAACGATTACAACAAGATGGATTACGAATTGGCTGAAGAAAAAACGATCGACGGTATAAATTACTATGTGATGAAGGCCTGGGGAAAGAGCCAGGAGATTCGCCAGGATGATGGTTTCGCCTATATCCTCAGTTACTATCGCAAAGACGATTTGTTCATGATGAGAAGAGAATATTTTGATTTCAACGAAGATTTGCTCAAAGTATATCAAGTAGAGGATATTCTCCCATTGCAAACCTATTTGTATCCGTCAAAGATATCGATGACCAATGTACAAAATGGTCATAAATCTGTTTTGGCAGTTACCGAAGTCAGCACCGAAGAGATACCGGATCAATATTTTACCACCAGATTTCTCAAAAAGACTAGGTGAACCGATGCGGAAAATATGCTTTCTCACCGTTTTTTTCCTTCTTCTACAGGTTCTTTCAGTAAGCGCACAGAATTTTGAATTTGTCACATTCGTTGATTACTACGGAGGAATCGAGCCAGCAGATGGATACAGAAATCTCCGAAGTCGGGTTTTCATGCGTCCGAGTTTTTCCGGTTTTGAAGACAGCATCGGTTTGGAATGGAAACTCTCGGCAAGCCTATGGGCCCAGCCTCTCGGTGATCCTGAGAATATCAATCCCTATGACATATTGCATGAGGCCTATCTTCTTCGTCCTTTCGACTATTTCGACATAACACTGGGTCAAAAAATCATCCGCTATGGCTTCGCCGATGTTTTCGGACCCTTGGATGCTTTGCATAGCACCAATCGAGCACCCTACAGCCTCGATGAGAGTTTCGATAGTCGGCGGCCCGATCCCATGGTTCAAATAAGAGTGTATCCAACTTTTGAGGATACTGTTGAGTTAACATACGTGCCGATAACCAAGCCTGACAAAGAAAGAAGGGGAAATATCATTCTTCCGGATTCCTCTGATACAATGATGTGGAGCGGCGATCCCTACATTACAGACAATCCCCACTCACTTTTCCTCAATTACAACCGCTATGGCGAGAAATTGGACATGCAGTTTTTTTACGCTTGGTATACCGAACACAGTCCCGATTTTCTCATCCCCGAAACAAGCAAAACTAAGGATTCAATTATTACCCCTGTTTATCGAAAGAAGCATACCTTCGGTTTTGCCTATGCCACGAGGGTTTGGAACGCGACCCTGTCACAGGATTTCGCATTCAATCTTTCAAGCGATCTTGAAGGTACCGACATGGGAGCGCAAAACTCGGATATCACCATCAATACTCAATTACTCGTCAATCTTCCATGGGATATCCTAAGCCAATACAGCCTGATATATTCATTTTTTCCCAATCACGGTAAGCACAAGAAGGGAGCTGAAGCCGATACATCTTCCTATCTAGCAAAGGAAATACAGGGTTTCCATACCCAACCCTTGCAGCACATCGCGTTTATAATCGCCCATTTTGAGAGGGGGTTTTTTCGGGAGAAACTCAAAACGACTCTTAGAATCGGTTTTTTCTTTTCTGCCGAAATGTACTTCGGACCACGTCTCAACTACAGTATCAACGACCACTGGCAGGCGGCGGCAGGATTCGATATCACTTTAGGTAATCCACCGGATAAAGATTTACGGCGAAATAACTCCAATGATAACTACTATGTGCGCTTGCTCTATCGGTATTAGTGGAAAAGACAATCATCCGGATACGAGACGAAGCCTCCGGTACCTATAACGCTTTATCCCCCAAGGGCTATAACTGCCAGCCTTCTTCACCTGCGAATTATTCAGCGCCCCCTGCTTCCACAGCCGCGCCTACCGCTGTGGCAAAGGATGCCTGAGGCGCAATCCGATATTCCAAGCCATTGAGAATAGCCAGTCGAGAGAACACGGTAGCGGCTACGGGAAACGCTGCCAGTTTTCCGATAAGAACAATGATATTCTTGTTGGTGGCGCCAGCGGCTCCCGCGGCAATCATTCCCACAGTTTGGCAAACCAAATTGACAACTGCCATCGCCTTATCGTTGTCACTGGCATCATCAGCCATCTTGCCGAAGTTCGACGCGGTTGTTTCAGGCGGCAATCCGGGAATATCCACTGTCGAAATATCACCGACACTGAGGTCTATCAGATTTAATCGGCCTTTTGCGGCTTTGCGCGCAATCACTTCGATGTCGGAAACACCAAAAAGGGCCTTTGAAAGACCAATCAGCGTTCCACCGCCGACGCCAGAGCCTCCCCAATGGGCAACCCGACCCTCGTCCACTTCGACAATGGCCGTACCAGTCCCCAGGCTGGCCACGACAGCTCGCCGCACACCGGTAAGAAAAACACCTCCCCGACCGATGGCCCGAAACTCATCCACGCGGACAACGGGGATTCCCAATAGTTCGCTCTCCAACGCCGCGGCGCCCACCCCCGTTACTGCCAGGGTAATCACATCCACGAGTTTGCATCCTGTTTCCGCTAGATAGCGCCCCAAGGCACCCGCCGCCGAAGAAACCGGATCGCTGGCGCGAACCGTGAGGGGAAAGAGAACCTCCCCCCTCTCAAATCCCACAATGTCCGTAGTCGTTCCGCCAATATCGATTCCTATTATCATCCGATTAACCCTTGGAATAGGTATGGATGATAACTGTCCTCTACTTGGGGATATCTGTCCAGTCGATATCGACACCCACAGAGCTCGCTAGAGACTCCATATCCTCATCGCTGTGATAAAGCATGGGAGCCTTGACGCGCTCAATCTCATCGCCCTTCCGGATAAACCGATACGCTTCATGGTGGGCGGCGCCGAAGTTAATGGTGTTATCACCGTGGACGTCTTCCAGATGTATTTTCCCGTTGCACAGGCAGAAATACACCGAATTTTCGTCCTCCACCTTAACGTAATAAACTGTTCCCCGAACAGCAGCGACTGTCGAAGGCGTCTGAACTCGCCAGGCCTTTTGCCGGGAAAACCACTTGGGCTTGGACTGAACAACTCCCATAGCACCTTGTTCTAATCCAAAGGTTTTCTCAGCAGCATTGATGGTAAGGCTGGTGTTCTCCTGAGCACGCAGTACGCGGTTCTCACCAAACTGAATTTCCGCAAAGGCGCCTTCCACGGTAGTGAGCACATCACCATTGTAAACCATATCACCTATTTCCGCGGGTACACCGTTTACCTGAACTACGCCTTCCAAGTACTGAAGAACCCCAGCGGAAGACTCCTCTACCGAGGCCTCCCCACAAGCATTCAACGACAGCATCACAGCTACAACAAATAAACCGACTGAGAATACATGAAGTTTTGTTTTCAAGCTTCACCTCCAATTTGTTTTAATTATATACCAAATCAGTCAAAATAAAAATTACAATTCAGAAATATTGCAGCATTGCCTTCGTAGTCCTCCGCTACAGGAATAAATTATGTTTCTTCAGGCTTGATATTGGCACAGAAAGGCTCAAGAAGAATACAGGTCCTTTCCGTTTCCCGCCTACAGAGTTAGAATGAAACCAGCATGCTCAATCTGCAGTATATCAAGGAAAACACCCAGGCCGTGAAAGCCAATATCGCCGCCCGATTCATGAGTGTTGATGTTGACGAAGTTCTGCGTCTTTACGAACGCCGAAACGCTCTTATTACCGATATCGATAATCTCCGACGCCAACGGAATGAGAACGCCGCCGCCATGCAAGTTCCTCTTTCTCCCAACCAGCGACAGATGCTCATCGACGGGGGGAAAAACCTCAAGGAAGCTATCGCTCTTAAGGAGTCTGAAGCATTGAAAGTTCAAGAAGCCCTTGAGGAAGCTGCCTCTCGCATCCCCAACATGGCCCATCCCGACGTCCCAGTGGGCAAAGAGGACAAAGACAACCGCGAAATCGCCCACTCGGGAGAACCCACAAGTTTCAATTTCAAACCCAAAGACCACACGCAGATTGGCCTGGAACTCGATCTCATCGATTTTCAGGCCGGCGCCAAAGTATCAGGCAGCAAATTCTACTTCCTGAAGAACCAAGCCGTTTTTCTCGAACTCGCCCTCACCCGTTATGCCCTGGATATAGTGCAGCGGCATGGCTTCACTCTCACCATCACCCCGGACATTGCCCGCCAAAAAATCGCCACCGGCATCGGATTCATCCCCCGTGGGGAGGAGTCCAATATCTACCGCCTTGAGCATACCGACACCTGCCTGGTGGGTACCGCCGAAATTACCCTGGGGGGATATTACGCCGGAGACATCGTCAATCTGGATGATGGACCCATACTTCTGGCCGGCCTGTCGCACTGCTTCCGCAGGGAGGCCGGCGCGGCAGGTCAGTTTTCCAAAGGACTTTACCGAGTACACCAATTTACCAAAGTGGAAATGTTCGTTTACGCGAAGCCAGAAGACTCCGATGCCCTCTTGTTCAAACTCCGCTCAATTGAAGAAGAAATATTCAAAGGTTTAGACATACCCTACCGGGTAGTGGACACCTGCACCGGCGATTTGGGCGCCCCCGCCTACCGAAAATTCGATCTGGAAGCCTGGATGCCTGGTCGTGGCGAGAGCGGCGGTTGGGGAGAGGTAACCAGCGCATCCAACTGCACCGACTACCAGGCCCGCCGTCTGGGGATTCGCTATAAGGAAGAGAGGGGAAAGAACCGCCACGTTCACACACTCAACGGAACCGCTATCGCCGTATCGAGGGCTCTTATCGCCATACTCGAAAACGGTCAGCGGGAAAATGGCTCGGTCGCTATCCCCAAGGTCCTGGCGCCCTACTGCGGTTTTACCGAAATTCCAGCCAGAAACTGAGGAGGCCGCATCTGGTCTTTGATTTTTTGACAGAACCCTCCTCTCGGCCTAGCTCACCGATTGTTGTCGCCGAGATTGGCAGCGCGCACGGCGGCGATTTGGAGCGGGGACTCGATTTGGTGGATGCCTCCGCCGATGCTGGCGCCGACATCGCGAAACTGCAAGTCGTGTTTGCCAGCGAAATACTCCCCCCCGAAGCCGGCTTGGTTCCCCTGCCGGGAGGAAATACCCCCCTCTACGATGTTTTCCGCGGCCTGGAGCGTCCTGTTGATTTCTATGCCGCCTTGGCCGAAAGAGCCGAGCATCGGGGTATGGGGTTTTTAGCCAGCCCATTCGGTGAACAGAGCGTCCGCCTGCTTGAAGAGATTGGTGTGCAAGCCTGGAAGGTGGCCTCCCCGGAACTCAACCATGAACCCCTTCTGGCCGAACTGAGTCAAACCGGCTTGCCCATTATACTCTCCACCGGGATATCCACCGATGGCGATATCAGACGGGCGGTGAGACTGATAGCGGAAATGGGCGGCACATCACCCCGAAGGGATTCGGATATGGCGGCCAGCGGATATCCACTGCTGCTGCTTCACTGCGTCACCAGCTATCCAGCCCCCGAGAACGAGGCCAATCTCCTGTTGATTCCAGCGCTAGCGGCCACCTACGGCCTTCCTACGGGTTTGAGTGACCACAGCCTCGATCCTGTACTTTTGCCCGCCCTGGCCGCCGCCCTGGGCGCCGTTCTCATCGAAAAACACATCACCCTGAATCGCAATGCCGGCGCTTTGGACGACCCGATAGCCCTCAGCCCGGAAGATTTTGCCCGCATGACGAAGGCCATCCGCCGCCATGCCCTGCCCCCTTCTGCCGGAAATAACATCAATCGGGATGAGAAAAAACCACAGACCGGCATGAGCGAATCAGGGCGCCCTCCCAACTCGGCTCATCTGGAGAATGTTATTAACCTGCTTTCCAGTCAATACAACCCTGAACGGCTTAATTCCTGCCTGGGAGACGGCATCAAGCGCCTGGCCGCATCGGAACTGCCAAATTACCACAGCACCAAACGATCTCTCCATGCCGTGGGCGCCTTGCCGGCCGGCACACGCCTCACTCCAAAGAACACAGCCATACTGCGAACCGAGAAGCTGCTTCGCGTGGGCATCGAGCCCCGATATCGCAGCCAGGTTTACGGCAAAAAGCTTATCCGGGATGTCTTCGCGGGGGACGGCATCACCCGAGAAGATATTCCCTCCCCCTTTGTTAGCGATCAACAATTGCGGGCCGCCCTAGACTCCATGATTCTTTCGGCCTCGGGCTGGCGCAAAATTTTCGCTCCGGGCGGAGAAAACAGTATGGACCCATTTCCCGATGAGGTAGACCGGCTTCTCGCTCTGGGCATGGGCGTGGCATGGGGGCGTTGGCTCACAGAACATGGAAAATCGAAAGGACTAATCCTCGTGGCCACCGACACCCGCCCCAGCGGTGGAATACTGGCAAAAATGGTTATCGCTGGCCTTTACTCTGAAGGTCTAAAAAGCATCTATCCGGGTATCTGCGCGGCCCCCGAAGCCATGGCCCGCGCGGCAGCTGATAAGAATATCGCGGCCTTCGCTTATGTCTCGGCCAGCCACAATCCGGCAGGATACAATGGAATCAAATTCGGCCTCAGTGCTGGGGTAATCGCCGGCGAAGACGCCCAATCCCTCATCACTCTCTATCGAGCGCTCGTCGCTGAACATGGCGCGGCCGAGAGATTCACTGCCATCATGCGAGAAGAAGCTGGCGAGCCCCTCATTCCGGATTCAAAAGAAAAAAAACACACATTGAAGGCCTATACGGCCTTTTTGAACCAGAGTGCCGCGGGGTTGGATAGCCCCGATTCTCCCACTCTTGATGCCCTTAAACACTCCCTCATCGCTCATCCTATTACCATCGTGGCCGACTTGAACGGAAGCGCCCGCTGCCATTCCGCGGATCGAAGCTACCTAGAAGGGCTCGGAGTCAAACTCATCACCTTCAACCACCTGCCTGGAAGCATCGTTCATGCCATCCTGCCGGAGGGGGCGGCCCTGGAGCCCTGTCGCCTGGCCCTGGAAAAGGCCCATGAAACAGATTCCACTGCCACTATCGGCTATGTCCCGGACAACGATGGCGATCGGGGAAATCTGGTGATTTGGGATGATTCTTTGAAAGCCGCCCGCGTATTGGAAGCCCAGGAGGTGTTCGCCCTTTCGGTGCTGGCGGAATTAGCCTGTGCCCAGTGGTCTGTTTCTGACAATCTGTCTGCGACCGCCTCACAAGCAATCGGCAAATCCGCGCTGGTGGTGAACGGTCCCACGAGCCACCGCGTAAGGGAAATTGCCCGGATTTATGGAACTGAAGTTTATGAAACCGAAGTGGGAGAAGCGAATGTGGTAAACCGCGCGGCGGAACTCCGCCTTGAAGGCTATGCGGTGCGGATACTGGGCGAGGGTTCGAATGGAGGCACAATTATCCATCCCTCGCGGGTAAGAGACCCGATGAGCACCATCACGGCTCTGCTGAAACTGCTCTGCCTGCCCGCTCAGCCCGGTCGGGATGCGCCATTTGCCGACTGGTGCGCCAGAATAGGACGATCGAATGGCGCGTGTGACGGTTTTGGAATCGGCGACATCCTGGCGGCCCTGCCGCCCTTCACCACCACTCCAACCTCGGCCAAAGAGGCTCGAATCACCATTAAATGCTCAAACCAGGGCGTTTTGAAAGACAAATGGGAAGAAATCTTCGCGCGAGAGTGGTTATTGAACTCCCAAAAACTCCAGAAGGCCTATGGGTTTTGCGACTGGATTGAGCGGAACAATGAGGGCACTATGAGCCGCATCGGTGTCGGATCGAAGATGAGAAGTACGCGAAGCGGAGGATTGAAGGTGGTGTTCTACAACCAAGACGGTCAGGATGCGGGATTCCTTTGGATGAGGAATAGCGGTACCGAAGCGCTGTTTCGGGTGATAGCGGAAATTCGGGGACATAATCCCGAAGCCGAAAAGGCCCTGCTCGCCTGGCATCGGGGTATGGTGGCGGAAGCCGACCGCCTTGCCAGGAAGCTAGAGGGAGAATCCGGATTGGAGAACCCGCTGTTCATACCGCCTCCCTTCGTCTCATCAGCTCAGCATCGCTACCCGGAGCGTTCGCTATGATAAGCTACGCGCCACGCCTATGGCCTTGCGCAGCCGACGAATCGTTTGACCCGCCACTACCCGGGCCTTTTTCGCTCCCGCATCCAAAATAGCATCAATCTTCGAGGTGTCGGCCATCAACGCATCGTAGATATCCCTCATAGGAGCAAGTACCGCGTTGATTTTCTCAAAAAGCGCCCCTTTTGCCTCGCCCCAGCCCATACCGCCAGCGCGATAGCGAAATGCTAGACTCGCCTGTTCATCAGGAGCGGCGAAGAGCTGGTAGAGGGAAAAAATACTGCAGGTATCAGGATTCTTGGGTTCTTCGACACTCTGACTGTTCGTAACGATTTTCATAATCAGCTTCCGCAACTTTTCCTCAGGCAAGAACATGGGGATGTGATTGTTATAGCCCTTAGACATTTTCCGACCATCCAGCCCCCGAACATTCATCAGCTTGGGGGCTGTGCGGGATTTTGGAATTTTCAAAAGCCCCTTTTTGTAATTATGGTTAATCATCTCGGCTATGTCCTGAGCCATCTCGACATGCTGCAACTGGTCTTTTCCCACAGGCACCACATCGGTATCAAAAAGCAAAATATCAGCCGCCATGAGCACAGGATAGGTGTATAGGCCCATGTTAATCTGATAATCCTCGCTCTGATTCTTCTTGCGATTAGCATCCACGGCGGCCTTGTAGGCATGGGCACGGTTCATCAAGCCCTTGGCCGTAAAGGCCATAAGTATCGTGGTGAGTTCGAAAATTTCAGGAACATCGGATTGTTTGTAGATGAGTGTTTCAGAGGGATTCAGACCCGCGGCCAGCCAAGCAGCGGCCACCTGGTAGCTGTATGACCGCAAAATCCGCGGGTCGCGCACCGAGTTGAGCGAATGATAATCGGCAATGAAAAAACGCGCGTCGGTGCGTGGTTCCTTTGCCATTTCCAAAGCCGGCCGAATGGCGCCGAGATAATTGCCCAGATGTGGCATCCCGGTGGGTTTAATTCCCGTCAAAACAACTGTGTTTCGCATAGAAAATCAGTATACCGAGAGCGCATGGGGAGGTGAAGAATCATATAAAGCGCTAAAAAGCAGAATCTTTTGGTAAATACTTAAGCTTGTCTGCCATCAGCCCATCATCGCGTGGCGCGTCCAATGATGCCCTACTAAGCCGTTTGATGCGGTTTAAAGGCATAAAGCAGGCACTTTTCCGAGGGATTCCTTCAGCTCAGTTTCCACGCGTAACGCGCAAGTCTCCTTGAAAATTCCATCAGAATAAAGAATTTCGGCGATATGATTCTCTCAATATGCCGAATTCTTCCCTAATTGGAGCGTTTTGAACAAATTTTTTGGGTACTTTTTCATCATTTTTCCCGAATCCTTGACACCCCCCTTGACGTAAAAGACAAGCTCCTGTATGCTCGCTCCTGAAATGAATTCTCTGATGGATTCAGACCTGGATATCTGGAAGAAACGCACCGGGTTCCGGTGTTTTAAAAAATAACTTCAACTGCAGGAGAGAAAGTAGTGAAGAAACTGTTTTTACTGGCCCTCGTGGCCCTTGTGGCCGGAGCCGCCTTTGCCGAGACGGCACCAACTTTCAGCGGTACGTTTTCAACGTATTGGGCATACGAGGTCTCGAAAGATTCGAAAAAGGCCATCAGGGATAATGAATCCCTGGGCATGAAGATTGATCTGGGCGCGACCATTGATGAGTGGAATACCGTCAGTGTCTCAGTTGAACTCGCCGATGCCGTATACTGGGATGATAAGAATGACAATGAAAAGATTGATGCGGAAGCAAAGGGACAAGATGGAGGCGACACGCTTGCGGGTGCGGACGAACTCGACAACCGAGGCAATTACCTTCGTCTCAACGGATTCTCGCTCAAAACAGATGTTACCGGCGCCCTTGGCTATGCGGATGCCCCTGTTGGTGTCACCACGACGATTGGCGATATAAGTATGAATACAGCCAATGTCGCGAATGTGGCTCCTCTGTCTGTCGATCTTGTCGGCGGTTCGGGAACCGATGGTGGTATTGCCATCGGCATAGGCCTGGATATCCTCGATACCGTGTCATTGAACACCATTATTATCCCCAAGAGCCTGTCCGAAGAGAAAGGCGAAACGGGTCTTGCGTTGAGAGCGAATGGCATCGCGGACATGATTGATGTCGCGGCATTCTTCATCGCTTCCGAATGGGATTTCGCAGATGATGCCTTGGGTGAGAAAGATGACGCTGGTAACCTCAAAGACTTGAAAGACGACGAGGGCATGAATCTCGGTGTAAGCGTTGCCGTATCACCCATCGACGACTTGAAATTCGGCCTTGGACTTGCCATGAATATGGCGCATCTCAAGAAAGAAGGCACAGGAGCAAGCGAAAAACGCAAAGCTCAAACGGCAACCTCCTTTCAGGCCGATGTGAAATATACCGGCGTGGACAAGCTCGCCCTTGGTTTTTCCTGGGGAATGGAGGATTACACCAAGGATATCGCCGATCTTAAAGGCGATGCCAAAAGTGATGCAATGGCAAAGCTCAATAAGTGGAAATTCTCCGCGTCTTACGACGTTTCTGACAACCTGTCCTTTTATGGCGGACTTGGCGGCGATTTTTACATGAAAAAAGACGATGACAGGGAAAAAATTGATCTCGCCAAGCTTAAGTATGATTTTGGCCTCACAACCGCCCTCAAGGCCTTGAAGATTCAGGTTGGCGCTTCCAACGATCTGGACTGGAAGGCTCCTGAGGATGACTTTGATGACGCTGTGTTCGTGAAGCTGAGCACATCCTTCTAAGGTCAAGTTCCCAGGACTGATTGTTTAAGATTGAAGAGGCCCCCCAGCCAGTGGGGGCCTTTTCTTTGCTATCGGGGGAAATATGAAAAGAGTGTTACGGGTATCAATGGCGCTTGGCGTACTGCTGCTTCTAAGCTGCCGTTCAGCGGAGCCGCCTGTCCTTATACACCATGAGCCCATACTCATCGAGGCCGCGGATCTGAGAATATCCCTTATCTATGTCGATGAAGCGAGTCTGGAATCCCGCCATGGGCATAACAATGCCCTTCATTACCGCAACCCCTACTACGGGTATCCTGGCATTTTCACCAAGAGAAAAATCTATGTTTTTGAATTCGACGCGGCAACAACGAGCTCCACGGTAATGTTTGAACTCAAAAACATAGAAATGCGCAAAGGCGCCGTTGAAGGGAGTGCCCGCAGCAAAGAATACCTAATCAATATCTGGCGGCCATACAACGGCGGGGACAGCAAGACCATGGTGAAAACACTCAATGAAACCATCCTTGATCGAGAGTTTGTGGTGAAGCCGGATGATGGGGTAACGGGCTATCTCGTTTTTGCTGATAAATACCCGGTTGATGGCAACAAGATGACCCTATCCTTCTACCTGTCCACTCCAGATGGAGACACAGGAGTTTTGGAACACGATATATTCATTCGGGATGGCAGGATAAGCGCTGAAAAGCCGAAGAGCACCGGCATTTTCGCGGAATAGCTAGTCTTGAAGGGAATTGTCCTTCTTCGGATTGCCTGGTTTTTTCTTAACTCGATTTCGGTACCATTCCCGTCGAAATGATCGGCTCATTCTTCCCGATCCCATCATAATGCTGATGGGCCGCAGCCCGTCGATGTGATTCATCACGATTTTCATTGAGACGGTGAGCGGAACAGCCAAAAACATCCCGACAATGCCCCATATCCAGCCCCAAAACGCGAGCGAAATCAGAATAACGAGAGGACTGAGGTCTAAGCGATCGCCCTGGAGTTGGGGATCAAGAATAGTCCCGAAAACAATCTGTATGGCTGGCATCACAATCCACACCGCGATGATTTGATTCCACATCGGATAGAACTGCACCAATCCCAATAACATGGTAGCAACCATGATGAAAACGCTGCCCAGGTTGGGAATGTAATTCAGCAAGAACGCCAGAAGTCCCCACAGAGCCGCTAGATCCTGCCCGATGATTGTCAAGGCCGCCCACACCAGCACACCGGTAAGCGCGCTTATAAGCGTTTTTATCGTGAGATACCGCCGCAGCTGTTTGGTAATATCAGCCACAGCCCACCCAATGGTAGTATTCAATTTGCGGGGAAAGGCCCGGCGGAATTTGCGCAGAGAAAGAGCGCTTTCGGCCAACATGAAAATGAGAAAGAGAAGAACCAGTCCAAAAGTGCTTCCGAAACTGACAAACGAAGCGGTTATCTGAACGATTCGGTCAATAAGCTCTTGAGTCCATCCCATTTCGGGAAAATACTCAAAGGGTATCTTGAATCGAGTCCAGACTCCCATGAGTATCTGAACGAATCGGTCCTGATAAGTACCGAACACCTGGGTAAAGGTGATAAGACTGTTATAGAGAAGCTGCCCAACAACATAGATGACGACAAAAAGCGCCGCCATCACCAGAATAATCGCCAGAAACCGGGGAATGTGGATTCTCTTCAGACTGTTCACAAGAGGAGTGAGCATCAATGCCAGCATTCCGGCAATTACCAGGGATATAAACACATTTTTGAGCAAGTGAAATACAGTCAGCAGTGCTAAAACGGTGAGAATGCCGAGAAAAATGGTCTGAAAATTACGGGTTGTCATCCCTTTCAGTGTATCAAGCAAGTTCTTCGTGGTCTATTTGTCTTTGAAGGTTTTTTATCAAGTTAATCGTCACCGAAGAGGAGGCATGGCGCTTCGGTGAGATTGTTGTCGGTTTGCGAGAAATTCGAGCGCTCATTTGGTGGAACACCTAGAGAAAAAACTTTTCAAGCCAGGATGATTCAATGCTTCAAGGCAGATTCGGATGAAGTTCTTATAAGAAAAGCTGGTAAACAGCTTCCAGCCTCAATACCAATCGGCCTATGATAGGCCCCATGGGAATTATCTTCATCGGTGGGCTGAAGCATTGCGGCAAATCAACACTCGGTCGCATTGTCGCCAATGCTCTCAACTACCAGTTCTACGACCTTGATGAACTCATTTTGGCCGATACCCTGGACAGTTGGCAATCAATCCGCGCACTCTGGAAAGACGTGGGGGCAAATGAATTCGCTCTCATAGAAGAAGACTCCGCGCGGATTTTCATCGAGTGGACCGTTCCTAAACTGGGCGGACGGGGCTGCGTTCTATCCTTAGGGGGCGGAACTATCGAAAATGCCGGTGCTATGGCTTGGATTGGCAAGAAGGGCGCCAACATCTATATACAGGCCGACGAACAACTCCTGTACAACCGCTTCATGCCTGCTGGCCGTCCACCATTCCTTTCAAAAGATCACAGTCGTGAGGATTTTGCGCGCGTTTATCGGCACAGGTCCAAGCTCTATGAAAAATTCGCCCATTTGATTCATACTGTAGATGATTCGCCACCGGAAATTAACGCTCAGCGCCTTTTAGTAGCCATGGAAAAACACCATGTCCGGTAATAGTTTTGGCCATTATCTCACAATCAGCACCTTCGGGGAGTCTCATGGAATTGCCGTCGGCGTGATTATCGATGGTTTGCCTCCGGGACTGGAAATCAGCGAAAAAGAGGTTCAGATAGAATTGGATCGCCGCAAGCCTGGTCAATCCGATATTGCGACACCCAGAAAAGAAGCCGATAAGATTTCCTTTTTATCCGGTCATTTCGAAGGCCGCACAACGGGTACTCCCCTGGCGATGATGCTTCGCAATACAGATGTGCGTTCTGGTGACTATAGCGACATCATGCACAAATTCCGTCCTGGTCACGCTGACTATACCTACCAGCAGAAATATGGCTTCCGAGACTGGCGTGGCAGTGGCCGCGCATCGGGGCGGGAAACTGCCGCCAGGGTAGCGGCCGGCGCCGTAGCCAGGAAATGGCTCTCCAACCATGGCGTGTATATCCTGGCCTATGTCCAATCGGCAGCCGGCATTGTCTGTGAGAGCTTCGACGCGGCGGTAATCGAAAAAAATCCCATGCGAGCCTGCGATAATCTGGCAGCCGAAAAAATGGCCACTCGTGTACGCGAACTGATGGAATCGGGCGACAGCGCTGGAGGCATTATCGAATGCCGCGTTAGCGGAATTCCCGCCGGCCTGGGCAATCCTGTATTCGATAAACTCGAAGCCGATCTGGCCAAGGGCATACTCTCGATTGGCGCGGTACGCGGGTTTGAAATCGGCGCGGGCTTCAAGGCCGCCACAATGAGGGGGAGCGAGCACAACGATGAAATGGATGAACATGGGTTTCGGAGCAACAACGCCGGCGGCATCATCGGAGGCATCAGTACGGGACAGGAGATTATCTTCCGGGCAGCCGTTAAGCCCACAAGCTCCATCAGTATGAGGCAAAGCACCCAAAATTCTAAGGGTGAAGCCGTGGAAATTCGTACCGAAGGTCGACACGATCCCATCATCTGCCCCCGAATCGTTCCCGTTGTCGAGGGGATGACTGCCCTCGTGCTGATGGACCACTGGCTCGCCCAAAGAGCTATGAGAAAGGAGCAATAAAAAGGCCGCCTGCTGGCGGCCTTTCGTCCATCCCCGAATGGGGGGTAGCTACCGGTGGACCTTAATCGTCCATCACCGAAAATTCGGATTTTTCAGCACCGCAAAGCGGGCAGACCCAGTCTTCAGGCAGATCTTCGAAACTTGTCCCGATCGCCACGCCATTATCCTCATCGCCTTCGGCCGGGTCGTAGATGTAGCCACATACGTCACATACGTATTTTTTCATGAATTTCCTCCTTCTCAATGTCCGCCTAAGACGGAGCGTTCCGCGACCGGGTGGAAACTTCTTGGTCCAATTGGTACAGACCGGTTCCACTATCGCCTATCATTTCAAGTTTTTCGATGAGCGACTGCGCACTGGCCTCTTCCTCAACCTGCTCAGTGATATACCAGCTAAGGAAGGTTTCGGTGGCAATATCATCCACCTCTCGCGCCAGATGAACCAAATTATGGATGCACTTGGTGATATGCTTCTCATGATTCAGAGCAGCTTTGATGATGTCTAATGGACTCTTCCACGTAGCCTGGGGTTCGAGAATGGCCGCATAGAACACACGCTCATTGTGCTCGTCAAGGTAGCGGTGAATCTTCTCGGCATGCATCAGCTCTTCGTTAACTTGGCAGGTCATCCACACCGCAAAACCCGGAAGATTTTTTGCATAAAAATCCGCTGCCATGGATCGGTATATATAGGCCGAATTCATTTCTTCGTTGAATTGCTTGTTCAATGCATCCGCCATTGTCTTCGATACACCCATGCGTTTAGAGTTCTCCTCTCCACAATCCGTGGATATTGCAATACTCTCGCGCCGCAACAGATTTAGGATTATCACAGGCACAACAGAAATGCGCAATGGGTTCATCACCGGGTTTCAGCTCGGCCATCATCCGTTTTCCATCCACGATCAACTCAACCCACTGAATCCAATGATTCTCAAGCATGGGATGATGGGTGCTGCCCACGGTAACCTTGTAGCCATTCTCCACCTTCTCAATGACTGGTACATGCTTCTCAAGGGCGGAATCAGCCGTTTGCTCAACTTGCTGAACCATATCCTTGCCGCAACAGGTCAGGGCACCATCACCTACATTGAGCATTATTACCACATTGCCGCACTCTTCACATTTATACACATCGTATATCGATGCCATTTTTGATTACCTCCAATAAAAAATATCCTGTTCATATTCAAAGGCCAATAGGCCCTTGTCCGTTACGAACCACAACATATACGCTTACCAGTTTTCACCTAGCAGCTCAAAATACGCCTGGGGATGAGCACATGCCGGGCATTTCGCCGGCGGTTTGGTGCCCTCGTAAATATAGCCGCAGTTAATACAGCGCCAAATTACCCTCTCTCCCCTTTCAAACACCTTCGCATTGTCAACATTGTTCTTCAATTCAAGATATCGTTTTTCATGTTGCTTCTCAGCGACCGCAATGGACTCAAAAACCACCGCGATTTCATTGAAGCCCTCTTCCCGAGCAGTTTTCGCAAACTCAGGGTACATGGTAGTCCATTCGTAATTCTCGCCCGCGGCCCCCTGCGCAAGATTAGCACTGGTATTATCGATTGTCCCAAAGGGAAAGGTTGCACCTTCAGCGAAGGTAGAATCCCCACCATCCATGAATTTGAACAGGCGTTTGCCATGTTCCCTTTCCTGATTAGAGGTTTCCTCAAAGATCTGGGCAATCTGAATCATACCTTCTTCTCGCGCTCTTGATGCAAAGTAGGTATATCGGTTACGAGCCTGGGATTCACCAGCAAAAGCAGTCATCAGATTCTTCTGGGTCTTGGTACCTTTTAGATCTTTCATGATTACATCCTTGTTTTTTGACATTGAATAATGGGCAACGCCCCTAGTTCATCATAAATCCACCTGCTTTGATTTGCAAGACTCACCTTTGAGAATGGATACTGGCAGTCAAGCTTGTGTTCGATGGGGCTGGATAATGGACTTGACTTCATGCGAATAGGGGCCGTTTTCAATGGACAGCCCCTATTTCTGGTACAGGGGGAGACTCTGATACTCCGTGTGGAGTAACTCAAGGCTCCTCTTTGAAAGGGGTTTTCCCAGGTATTCTTTATATATCTGAATAATCTCAGGATTGTGATGCGAACAGCGTGTGATGCTTCTTTCATCATCGGTATAGATTCCTTCAACTCGTTTGCGTCTTACATCCTCGTCAGTGAAATAGGGCTGTCCACCTCCACCGATACATCCACCCTTGCAAGCCATCACTTCAATGAAATGGTATGGCGGCTCTTTGTTCTCAATCCGAGCTGTTCGAATTTCTTCCACTATCTGCTGAACATTGGCTATGCCGTGGGCGATGGCTACGTTCAGTTTTCTTTCGCCAACAGCAACGACGCCTGCTCGTACGCCCTCCATGCCCCGGACAGCCTGGATATTGACATTCCCCAAATCCTTATCGGTTATTAGAAAGTGGGCGGTTCGCAGAGCCGCTTCCATAACACCACCGGTAACACCGAAAAGAGTTCCCGCGCCTGAATAAACTCCAATGGGGCTATCCGCCTGTTCCTCCTCAAGGTTCAAAAAATCGATTCCCGCCCTCTTGATAAGTTTGGCCAGTTCCCTGGTGGTGAGTACCAAATCGACATCGCTGTATCCCGATGCCTGCATGTTATCGTCTCTGCCAATTTCGTATTTCTTGGCAGTACAAGGCATAATGGCTACCGAAACTATCGATTTCGGATCGATGTTGGCTTTTTCGGCGTAATAGGTTTTGGTGACAGCACCCTGCATCATCATAGGACTTTTGGCGGTGGAGAAATGAGGAATCATGTCGGGGTAGTATTTTTCCATGTAATCGGTCCATGCGGGACAACAGGAGGTTATCTGCGGCAACGGTCCTTCATCGTTACCGGTAAGGCGTTGCACCAATTCGGTTCCCTCTTCCATGATGGTGAGATCGGCAGCAAAGTTGGTTTCGAACACCGCATCGGCGCCAAGCATTCTTAGCGCCGCGTAAACCTGACCTGTCAGCAGGGTGCCAGGTTCCTGATCGAATGCCTCGCCAATAGCCACGCGAACCGCTGGGGCTATTTGAACCACAACATGTTTGGTTTCATCGCGGACAAGCGCCAAAAACTCATCCGTCTGATCCTTCTCATATATGGCTCCTACCGGACAATGGGCCGAGCACTGTCCGCACTTGATACAGGGACTATCATTCAATGTGACACCACCGGCCGGCCAAATGATGGTCTGATAGCCCCTGTGAATAAACTCCAAGGCCCAAACGTTTTGCATCTGCTGACAAACTTGAGCACAGCGTCCACAATTGATGCATTTGCGGGGATCGAGGACGATGGATGTTGTCGATTCGTCTTTGGGAAAATCCTTGAGTTCTTTGTTGAAAGGGCTCTCAAGAATGCAAAAATCCGCGGACAGCCTTTGAAATTCACAGGTGCCGTTCCGCGCACAGATAAGACATTCATCTGGATGGTTCGAATGCATCAGTTCAACAACCGTTTTTCGCACTTCCATGATCTCAGGATCGTGGGTGATGTAATTTTGACCTTCCACCACGGCGGTGGCGCAAGATCGCACCATCTTGGGGGAATTTTCCACTTTGACAACGCAGAGTCCGCAGGCGGCCCACGGTTCGAGATCGGGATGATGGCAAAGTGTTGGAATATTCACCTGGAAGTCTTTCGCCGCTTGCAGGATGCTGGTGCCCTCTTTTACACTATGGGATTGACCATTGATTTTGATATTTATCATTGTTGATTCCTCCTAAGCCACGATAACGGCGCCGAATTTGCAGGCATCATAGCAGGCACCGCATTTGACGCATTTTGCCTGATCGATTACATGGGGGGTTTTCCGCTCACCGGCGATGCAGGGCACCGGACACTTTCGGGCACAAACGGTACAACCGATACACTTCTCAGCATCAATTGTATATTTCACCAGAGCCTTGCATTTCCCCGATTGGCATTTCTTGTCACGGATATGCTCGATATATTCGTTCTCGAAATAATTCAACGTTGACAGGATGGGATTCCCGGCGGTTTGACCCAAACCGCAGAGTGATGCTTTCTGAGTCGCAAATCCAATTTTCCTCAAGCTATCGATGTCCTCCATTTTCCCTCGGCCCATCGTGATTCTTCTAAGTGTCTGATACATGCGTCTGGTGCCTATTCGGCAGGGAGCACATTTACCACAGGACTCATCGACACAGAATTCCATATAGAACTTGGTAACATCGACGATACAGTCGTCCTCGTCCATAACAATCATGCCGCCCGATCCCATCATCGAACCGATAGCTGTGAGGTGGTCGAAATCGATGGGGGTATCGAGGTAGTCCTTGGTAATAACACCGCCAGAGGGCCCGCCGGTCTGAACAGCCTTGAACTCCTTGCCACCTCGTATTCCGCCGCCCACATCGTAAATGATTTCCCGAAGGGTGGTGCCCATGGGCACTTCTACCAATCCTGAGTTTTCGATTTTACCGGTGAGGGCAAACACCTTGGTTCCCGGTGATTTCTCTGTACCGATTGATTTGAACCACTTACCACCCTTGTCAATAATCAATGGTATGTTCGCGAAGGTTTCCACATTGTTGATAACCGTCGGTTGCTCGAGAAACCCCTTCACCGCGGGAAAGGGGGGTTTGGGAATCGGCATTCCGCGATTACCCTCGGTAGAGGCCAGAAGGGCCGTTTCCTCTCCACAGACAAACGCGCCGGCTCCGAGACGAACTTCAATATCAAAATCGAAACCACTTTCCAAAATATCCTTGCCCAGCAAACCATATTCTCGCGCCTGTCCCAGAGCTATCTCTAAGCGCGCAATGGCCAGAGGATACTCGGCGCGGATATAAATGACACCATGATTGGCATTCACAGTCTTTGCCGCGATAATCATAGCTTCGATGATGGAGTGAGGATCGCCTTCCAATGTTGAGCGATCCATGTATGCGCCTGGGTCGCCCTCATCGGCGTTACAGACGATGTGTTTCTGATCTGAATCAACATCGAAGGTAAACTTCCACTTGAGCCAGGTTGGAAATCCCGCGCCACCACGACCCCTTAAACCGGCAGTTTTCAGCTCGTCCAGCACGTCCTGAGAACTCATCTCGAAGAGTACCTTCTCCAAGGCGGCATAGCCCTGGCGGGCAATGTATTCATTGATGCTCTCCGGGTCGATAACCCCACAGTTGCGAAGCACGAGACGTAGCTGTTTCTGGTAGGATTTGATTTGGGAGGTATCGGATTTATCACTACCTTTCTCTTTGTATAACAGGGATTTGACAATCTTCCCCTTCGCAAGGTGTTCGTTAACAATCTTCTCAGCATCCTCGGGGTTCACCCCGACATAGAAGGCTTCATCAGGCAATACTTTGACAATGGGACCCTTCCCGCAGATGCCAAAGCAGCCAGTCTTAACAATTTGCGCATCCTGGGCGATTCCCGCCGCATCCGTCGCGGAAACAAGATTGTTGTAGATGGCGTCAGCCTTGTCAGCTTCACAGGAAGATCCAGAGCATACAAGACAGAAATTGGTGATGCCCATTGACTACTCCTCGTTGATATCCCGGGCGGGATAATCGAATACGTGCTCGTTGACGAGTTTACCGTCCAAAAGATGTTGCTCAACAATCTTCCTGGCGATCGCAGTGTTTACATTGCCGTAAAGAGTGTTGGGCATACCCTGCATTTTCACCTCGACAGTGGGTTCGGCATAGCAAAACCCCATGCAGCCTGTCTGCTTCACAACAACATTGCTTAGCTTCCGTGTGTATGCCTCACCGAGAAATGTGTTCAGCGCTTCCTTGGCGCCGGCCGCAATGCCGCATGTGCCCATTCCAACGATAATCTGAATGGTTTTTTCTCCACTTTCAGGTTGGTTGATGGTTTTTTTCTGATTCTCTCGAAGCTTACGGAGTCCTTCCAGGTTTATTCTTTCCATTTCATGGTTCTCCTTTCTCAACGATGTAGTCTGCTCACCGTTTTTCATATGCCAAATTCCTGAAAACCCAATTTCAGCACCGCTATATCCACTCAGGTACCGCGACCGGGAAGTGAATCGATATCAACGCCTTTTCCCTCATCATCGCCTACCTAAGAAGGAGGTTCCTCCAATCTCCCTCAGGCCCATCACCGAAAGTGAAATCAATGTGCTTTGGCTTCGATACGTGCCGGTACGCTGAATAGGCCTGCCAGGAACATCAATCGTGCAGGTGAGACAATAGCTCCGGTAGCTGCTCAGCACTGAGCTTGCCGGACACCTCTCCACCTGCCATAAGAACCGGCGCAAGACCACAGCATCCGACACATCGGACAGATTCAATGGAAAACTTCCCATCGGTAGTTGTTGCTCCCACCCCGATGTCCAAAAGATTTTCCAGTTCAGCAATCAAGTCAGTAGCGCCCTTGAGATAACAGGCCGTGCCCATGCACACCTGTAAGTTATGCTCACCGGGTTTTTGCAGCTTGAAAAAGTGATAAAAGGTAATCACCCCGTAAATCTTCGCCAAGGGGACATCCAACACCCGGGCCACCTCGAAAGCAATTTTCCGGGGCACGTAGCTGTATACCTCTTGTACCTTGTGGAGAATCATTATGAGATTGCCTGGGCGGGCCTTCCACTCTTCTATGAAGTCTTTCAGTTCTTTTGTCAGGGTCAACTCTTTTTGGGCGGCGCCAGTCATGTAACCTCCTACATATAGATATCAATGAATACTCGTCATACTCGCTGGGATCAGTATATCTACCCCTATTTTTTTATCAACACCTAAAAACAATTTATTGGCCTCAAGAATACGTAATTATGCCCACTCTTGACATTTGTTGTACCCAAAATCACAATAAATATAATATGATTCAGAAAGGTTTAATGCTTCGGATAATGAAGTACAAACGCATCCTCATCCAACTCCGGTCATTTGGTTTTGAGCGCGTGTTTTCCAACAATTTGGGCGACGCAATCGGCGTATCCGCGACTCTGGTTCGCAAAGATCTGGCCCGCGTTGGCATGAAGGGAAATCGCCGGGGTGGATATGCCATTGATACTATGCTCGATGTTATCAACCATTTGCTTGGTGGAAAGAAAACTGAGGAAGTCATTCTGGTGGGATGCGGAAATCTCGGCCGAGCCCTGCTCAACCACACAGCTTTCACACATGAGGGAATTAAGCTGTTAGCCGGTTTCGATCTCTCTCCTCTTTCCTCAGAAATTGCCGGAACACCCGTATATTCCATGGAACATTTGGAATCTTACATTCTCAAGAGTGAGATTGAAGTTGCCCTTCTCGCCGTTCCAGCCGCCGCTGCGGCCGAAGTCCGTGACCGACTGATCAGGGTTGGCATCCGTGGCATATTGAATTTCGCCCCCACGGAATTCAAGAGTACCGCTGACTGCATCATCAACAACGTAAGTATAGGTCTCGAGATTGAAAATCTCTTCTTCATGGTGAATTCCCTCGATATCAATCCTTCCCGAAACATAGCAATTTCTGCCGAATCTACCTATCGTACACATGAAGAACCATAGAAAAGGCGTGCTGGGACAGCTTCCTGCCGGAAAATCCCCTCTTGAAGTCGCCGAATGCATGAAACCTCACCGATAAGGGGCTTCCACTGGCCGCAGCGCAGCTTCTTCGGTAGAATATTTCCAAAAATAGAATTATACTTGTCGTGAACTACAAATCACGCGTCAGACATGGCGCCAAGGAGTCAAATATGAAGAGAATCAACCGGTTCGAAATCGTTCTATGTGTTGTTTTAATTCTGCTTCTCTCTGCCTGTGCCTCCAGGCAAGATAGTAAAAAAGGCGCGAAGGGGCCAAAGAAAAGCACCGACTACCCGGCGTTCTTTCTCACGCCTCCCTCATTGGAAGAGTATTTCGTCGGTTTGGGCATGGCCAAGCTCGCGGATGACAATCTATCGCGTACTACCGCCCTAGCGCGGGCCAGAGCCGATATCGCCGCCCAAGTCTCGGTGAGCGTCGAGACCATGCTCACGGACTACGCGCAGGAGTCTGGAGCCGATACTGATGTACAAACTATCACCTTCATTGAACGAATATCCAAGGAAGTTGCCGATATCGAATTGCAGGGCGCCATCACCAAGGAACAATATCCCGCGAAAGACGGCACATGGTATGTTATGGTGCATTTTCCAAAAGATGCCCTAATTGAAGAAGTGGGGAATGTTTTCATACGAAACGAAGAGGCGGCCTTTGCCGAGTTCAAAGCCCAGCAGGCCCTCGAACGCCTTAACGCCGAAGTGGCTAACAATCCGCCGCGCTCCGCGGCCGCGGCATCGCCAGTGAATCAATAACGAGATAGGCAAAGCGGACCGGCGGAGAAATCCGCCGGTTTTCGCGCCGCTAGTGAATTGCGCATTGAACTCGGCGATTCACCCAAAGTTATCCATGATGCCAATGTCATTTTTCTTAGACGCTAAACTTGAAACGTATAACATCCCCATCCTGGACACGATACTCTTTGCCTACTATTCGAAATTTACCGGCGGATTTCACTGCTGATTCTGTGCCAAGCTCAAAGAGATCGTCACAGTGATAAACTTCGGCCTTAATGAATCCCCGTTCGAAATCACTGTGAACTATCCCGGCACATTGGGAAGCGGTGGCTCCATTCTTGAAAGTCCAGGCCCGGTTCGCCGCGGCGCTAGCAGTGAAGAAGGTTCGCAAATCCAGGCTGCCATAAGCAGTTTTGATGAGTTTTGAGAGGCCTGGTTCCCCCATCCCGGATTCCTTGAGGAACAGCGCCTTCTCCCGCTCATCTTCCAACGCCGCGATATCCGATTCAAGCTTCCCGCATAGCAGCACCACCTCAGCGCCTTCCTCGTCGGCAATGGGAATAACCGATTGAACCAACTTCGAATTGCCAGCGATGTTTTCTTCGTCCACATTGCAAACATATATCTGAGTTTTTGCCGTTATAAGGGACAGTTCGCGAAGCCGCGCTACCTCTTCTGTCTCAAGCGTCATAGAACGAATGGGGTTGCCATCACCGAGATGGGCGGCAGCCCGTTCCAGAAGATATTGCATGGCTGCCGCCTCATGACGAGTCCTGGTATCGGCGGCTTTCACTAGCCTGGCATTCTTCATCAGACGTTTCTCTATAGATTGGAGATCCGCCAGGGCCAGCTCGATATTAAGAACCTCGATGTCCGCAGCCGGATTCACCTTACCACTTACATGAATAACATCATCATCAACAAAACAGCGCACAACATGGACAATAATGCCGACGTTTTTGATTGTGGATAAAAACTGGTTTCCCAACCCTTCCCCTTTGGAAGATCCTTTTATAAGCCCGGCTATGTCAACAAACTCTGTAATTGCCGAAATAAGCTTATCGGCTGGAAGAAGTGTATGAATCCGATCAAGCCGAGAATCAGGCACTTTGACAATTCCGACATTGGGGTTGATAGTGCAGAAAGGATAATTGGCAATTTCCGCGGGTGCCGAGCTGAGGGCCGAAAATATCGTTGATTTCCCCACATTGGGGAGTCCGACAATGCCACAATTCACAAATCAAATCATATGTGATACCAGGGAAAATGGGGAAGAGCGCCGATGACAACTCAAGGTACATAATCAAAAGCTGCGAACAGGACGATACTTATTGAAAGCTGGGTTTGAGATTAAATGCGGGACAGTTCCGGTTGTTCGCCTCCCTCACTTCAATGCTGGGCAGTCGCCGGGATTTAATACTGAATACGCGACAACCATGGGGAAAAGCGGGTTCCCAGGTAACGAAGTAATGCATGCACCGAAGACAGTAGGGGGGAGGATTTCTGAGATTCACACGCCATTATTCCCTTCGCCCATAAAAGAGTAAAGGTCGCTATAAGCCATCATCAACATTGAGCCGCCTGTATTGCTTTCATCTATTAGCCACTATTAGCCACTTCAAATGATGCGAATATGGCTAATAACAAACAAATGAAAATTATTTAAAAAAAACGTTATTTTACTATTTTTCTCTTGACCAAGAAAAAATCGCGTGATTTAATACTGAACAAACGATTTCTTTACAAGGAGTGGTGTATGAAAAGTGTTCGTTTGACAATGCTTCTTCTCGTTTTTACCCTGATGGCCGGTACGGCCTTTGGTATGGGGGTAGCGGAGCAGGAAGCGGAGCCGGTACTTGATGGCGGATTGATTGATGTCCAGGCTGTGAGTACGGGTGTGGAAGTTCAAGCAGGCGTTGCCGTAGAAGGTATCATCAGAGATCAGCTGGTTGCTATTCTTCCTAAGTCCTAGGTCCGCTTAATTCGCAATGAGATCTCTACGATCCTTTTCGTCGTTCCTACAGGGCGGAGCTGATCGTAGAGTCTCTGCCTGCTTCCTTATTCATTCAGTAGCTGGGCTACTTGCCGGATTCTGAGGCTCTCTTTTTCATTTCCAACTGAAGTAACTGAACCAAATAATATATCCGGGCGTATATATCGGAAAGCTGTTGTCCCAGAGGTTTTTCAGACCAGCCTTCGATTTCTTTCCAGTTGATGATGATTTCACTGCCCTGATTCTTGTATTCCTTATCAAGCAGCTTCACGTTCTTACCCAGGACAATCATGTGCTGAACCGATTTGGTGATTATATCTTTCGCTTCGGCGTTCACAGTGACCAACAGTCCGTTCAATTTCATCAAAGCAGTCTTATTCCTACCCAATCTGTCTTGCAAACTCTTTATCCGGATGCCTATCTCACCGGCAATGCCAAGTCTAATATCAAACGTTGTCAATTGATCGGAGAGACTTAGGAGTTGATGATCAGCCTCGGAATATGGCGATGAGGCTATTTTCGTAACCCATTTCCCACGAACCAGCAAAAGGTTGATAAGAGTTCGAATCTGTTTTTTATAGTAATCCTGATAGAAGGCGCTGAGGTAGTTGATGGGTTCGACATATGTGTAGCCGACCAGCTTGTTCTCCTGCAATGCGATTTTCCTCTGCTCCGTATAATGTTGGGTGTGCTTTACTGATGTGGTTCCAAACAGTTTCATCAGAAGATGATCGCGTTGTAGTTTTTTGCGGTTTTTCAGAGAGTCTTCTAATGTTCTATCCGTAATAGACTTGATATTCTTGAAATACCACTCAACAATTCTATAGTGTTTCTTCTCCGGCATTGCAGACCAGGAGGGGTTCTGGTCAAGATGACGAACGATAAGCTCCAAGGTCTTGGTTTTTTGCATCTCCTGTCGCCCCGAAACAACTTTCTTCCACGCGGTCCGGGATATAATATCCGTTTCCCTGTATTCCTTCAGGATATCAAAAAGGACATCCCATTCAGCCTCTCCATCAAGGGCATAGAAAACATCCAAGAAATCGGCCAAGTCGTTTTTGATTTTCTGAGCATCGATAGCAACAAAGCGCGGCTTATAAACAAAATCCATGTCCGGAAACCGGAAGTCGAATCTTTTTAAAAGATGTTGATAGGGATAACTGGCAAGAGACTGAAGACGACGCATGTCGGTGTACAGTTTATTCACCCGCAGAGCCGTTGGGTTATCAAGGGCGGCATACACTTGGAATAACTGTTCCTTTATCTGCTCTGAGAGCGCTTTCATATCATCGGAGGTTGCAACGCGTTCTTTAAGGCGTTCAGGCTGAAGCTCAGCAACAGTTTTTCGGCTGTCCTCCGAAAGAAAATGCTCAACAAGCAAGGCTTTTAGAATATCTGAATCGCAATACTTCGCCAGCGAAGCGGCAGCGGGCCCCAATACCCTGAAAAGCTCATAAAACCATTGGGCCAAGGCCGGAAGAGCGCGATTGCTTCTCAAACTGTAGAATCGACTCCTCCTCCGAAGCGCATTACGGATTTCCCTAAGGGGTTTCTTCTTTGCCCGATCGGAATCTGGTCCTCCCAAAAAGCCCAAAAATAAATTCGCAAAAAAATCAAACAGACCGCTATGGGATTTCGAAACCGCCTTGGATGGTTTTTCCATATTTTGACTCTAGAAAGGAATTTCAAGCCATGTCAAGAATTAACTCTTGGATGCCACTCTTTCATGAAATAGTGATTCACGAAAGAAATTCGCTTATCTATGGAAATATCCATATTGCTCAACCAGGATTGACCATTCGTGTCCCACTTCCTATGGTGAAGCATGTCAAAAACTCATCGAATTCGAGTTGCGATACCCCTGATCCTGATTGTTTTCGGGGCCAGTTCGTGCCATAACAAGGTGTCTCCCTTCCACATCCTTACCGATCGGAAGGAGCTGGCTATTCCAGCCGAAATTTTTGACGCGGACCATCCTGATATCTACATTACCATCCATCATGTGCCCCACATTGATGCCAATCTGATCGCAGCCGAGAAACCCGATCTTGTAATCGGAAGCCATTTAATGGCAAATGAAATCGTTGAGCTTCTGCGCCAAACGGAAAGTAATTTCCCGATATACAACAGCTTCAAGAGTATCGCCGACACACGGAATCGACATTATCTAACACACCTTTCATTCGGATTGCCTCTGATTGTCGGGAAAAAAGAGGTGATTGCGGAGCTGCCCGATCCGGTTACCGTCAATCCGGAACAGCTCCGGGCGGCCTCCATTCCTTTTATGAAGCTCAACGCGGAGAATCGTCCGATGAGGTTGGGGTTTTCACCCTCATGGAAGAAGGGATTCTATACAAACCTCTTATTACTTCGAGAACCCCTGGTTTTTCAGAACGGCATAGAAGGCATCAACCACAACCTCATCGCCACCGTGGTAGCGGAATCCCGCGATTGGATAACAGCGGCATCCGGCAGTATTGCCGCCGACTCTGAGTTTAACCGGCGATACCGCTATGTAGCCGATGAATATCTTATTCTCGATGAGAGGATACTATTCACCTACATGAATTTTGAACGATGGAATTCCCTGCCGGACAATATCGCGAAGCATCTGGACTTTCGTTATTTGGCCGGGCCTAGAACCATTACTGTAACCTCTGTAACCTCGGCCGCCGTGCCCAAGAAATCCCGACATCCCGAACTTGCGACACAGTTCATCGACTGGCTGATGAGCCCTGAAACTCAAAAAAGATTCATGAAACGCTGGAACAAAGAAGGTATAGTCGTGTTCGGCTTCTTAGGCGGTCTTTCGACTCTTCCGGAGATAAACGAAACAGCAATGATTACTCGATTTCCCGCGGTCAAGGGGAAAATACCTGAGTCACATTACTATACAATTCCAAATCCGCTACCGCATCAATGGCATAGGATTCAAGAATCAGTTATATCTCCATGGTTTGCCGCCGCTATCAACATGGAAAATACCGAGAGTCTGTCTGAAGCCTACCAGCGCTGGGGGCTCTCCGCACTCGTAGAAATCGAATAGTTTTATCAAGTTAGTGATTGACAATCCACCTAAGCCGAGGTATTCTCTCTAAATCAATAACCCTTTTGGAAGGTAACCTAATGGCAGAAGTTCTTCTAAAGGATATCACCAAAATTTACGATGGTGATGTCAAGGCGGTCGATAGAGCTAATATCGAAGTAAAAGATCAGGAATTTGTTGTTCTTGTCGGGCCATCAGGATGTGGTAAATCCACAACACTCCGAATGATTGCTGGCTTAGAGGACATTTCCGATGGTGATTTGTTCATTGGTGAAAAGCGGATGAATGATGAGGCTCCCAAAGATAGAGACATCGCTATGGTGTTTCAGAATTACGCCCTGTATCCCCACATGACCGTATACGAAAACATGGCCTTCGGTCTTCGCATACGCAAGTTTCCCAAGGACGAAATTAACGCCCGCGTTATGGAGGCAGCTCAAATTCTCGATATTGAGGAACTCCTGGAGAGGAAGCCCAAGGCGCTTTCCGGCGGGCAGAGACAGAGGGTAGCTGTCGGAAGGGCCATCGTGCGAAAACCCAAAGTTTTTTTATTCGATGAGCCGCTTTCCAACCTTGACGCGAAGCTCAGAGTGCAAATGCGTGCGGAAATTTCCTCTCTTCACACCAGACTCAACGCCACCATGGTCTATGTTACCCACGACCAAACGGAAGCTATGACCATGGGGGACAAGATTGTTGTCATGAAGAGCGGTCTCGTTCATCAGATCGGCACCCCTCTGAAACTCTACAACGACCCCATCAATCGTTTTGTCGCGGGGTTCATCGGTTCGCCGCCCATGAACATCGCGCCGGCCGATGTCGTTGAAGAAAACGGTCAGATCATTGCCAAGGAGGAGGGCATGAGTGTTGTCGTGCCGAAGGATAGGGCGGAGATTCTCAAATCCTATATCGGCAAAAAAGTTTACCTTGGCGTTCGGCCAGAAGATCTCAAATTCACAAAGAAGCCGGAAGTGAACAACCTCAAGGCAACTGTTTCGGTGATTGAGCCTCTGGGAAACGAGACTCACCTCTACATTGATACTAAAGAAAACCAGTACATCGCGAGATCTCACCCGGAAAATGATTTTCAAGTAGGCAATGAGGTGAATTTCACACCCAATATAGACAAGATCCAATTTTTTGATATCGAAACCGAGAGATCTTTGTTTCACAGCGACTAGGCTCTGTTTGTAACGAGAAAACCCCGATGGTCGACGATCGGCCATGGGTGGTTGTTTTTTGCATCGCCAATTGACTGACAGTGAATGCTGTGCTAAACTGTACCCGCAGGAGGTCTGGACATGATGAATTTGCGGTCTTTGCGTATCCCGGGAATCATATTATCAGTTCTTCTGGTTTTCGCTCTTGTTGGGTGTAAGACAACCCAAGACGACCAAGACCAAACCGATCAATTACAGCCTGGGACTGCTATTGACAAGGAGGTATCCGCTTTGGATGCGGATATTGAAGAAGCTCGCGCCGCGGTACGGCGTGCCAATCTTGTTGGAGCCAATAAGTACTTTCCATCGGATTACAGGCAGCTTGTCGACGAATTGAATTCCGCTGTCGCCATGAAAGATGCGGATCAAACAGAGGCCCGATCCGCACTGCGCATGGTTGTGGAAAATGCTAATAAACTATACAGCAAGTCTCTTCTCGCCTTGCGTGAAGACTATGAAAAAAGATACTTCCACGCCGATGAAGCTCTCAAGAGGTTAAATGCCGACAAGTTCGCGCCACAGGAATATACGCATATCCAAGAGCTTGCCGTTGAAGCCTTGGATCTATACGAATCAGATGAATTATTAGAGGCTCAAACCAAGGCTGACAAGGTTCTTATCGCCCAATCCCGCTTGTATCACAACCTGAGTGAGAATATCCGCTACTTCGGTATTCTGCGTCGTGATACCGAAAACTACCTTGGGGATGCTGAAGACAATGAAGCATTCCTCTATTCACCGGATGAATTGGAAAGCGCCAATACACACTACCTTGATGGCATATCAGCCTACCGTTCCTATGACATTGCCGCATCTGTCGATTTGCTGAGCGAGGCCAAGAGACTGGCCGTAGTGGCTGCCCGTACCAGTGCTATCCGTAAGAGCCAGGCCGAAACCGACCAATTGCTGCTTCAAACACAAAACAGGATAGAAGTCGCATCGCAACTCAGAGTGCAGGGTACCGATGGCTCACTCCAAGAAGCCCGTCCCTGGGGTGGTAATGAGTATCTAAGTCGAAACCCTCTTATCGATCATTCCCAGAACCTTGACCCCATCGATATTGAAGATCCCGTCCTGAGGGCGCTGGATGAACCGGTTGAAAACGAGTCTGAGGGGATACCCTTGGATATTCCCATTACAGACAGCGATACGCTGGTTAACGCGGATGAGGAAAATGTCGACTATTTCGCCGTGGCAACCTCTCTCTGGGAAAAAGGTGTGACAGCCAGAAATGCTGGTCAGTTTGATTTGGCCCAGACTTATTTCAAGCAAGCTCAAGCCTATATCGATGCCTATGAGTCCAATGCTGTTTCCCAGACATATACCGTTGTGTATCGGGAACGGGGGTTGGAAGACTGTCTGTGGCGCATCTCAGAAATGGCTCAGATATATAATAACCCCTTTCTGTGGCCGAAAATTTGGAGGGCTAACCGGCGGATTATTCAGAATCCCGACCTGATTTATCCAGGTCAGATTCTAACCATACCCCCCCCTTAACGGGGAAATACTGAATCCGCGTGCTAAAGCGAGAAGGACTGTCTGATGGTGGCTTCTTCTCGCTTTTGCTTTGCGCCGTAACGTTAATTCATACTCTTCCAGCTATCCAAAACTATTAATTCTGGCCTGTACTCAAAATGGATTTGGTCGAACAAAAACCATTTGCCGCCCCAGATGAACCCATGATTCGCAAAGGCCTGCACCACAGACCGGGGAATCATGTATCGTTCTTCGTAGGGGATGGCCCACCAGTCATCATAAAAGTCTCTGGTCCATCGCCAGTATATTTGCTTTCCTTTGTAGTCCGATGGCTCCAGATCGATGGCCATACCGTACGAATGAAGACTGCGATTGGCTGAACCGGCAATTTCCCTCCAGGTATATGCGCTCACCCTTTTCAGCTCTTCCAGCCAATTGGAAGCGGCGATGTCGGATTTCGCGGCGTGAAGGATATCAGCCTCAGCCCGAGCCAAGGGATTTTGGAGATCGGGGTGAATCCGCACATTGTGCCCTAGTATATCAACACGAATTACCGTTTCTTCGGCCACTTCAAAACTCTCCATCCCCCATAAGGAGTTTAGAAACCCCGGATAACGCGCATCCTTCCTCGCTTCTCTGCGGTCAATAGCGCTATTCAATCGCTCTCGCTCTTCGGGTGATAAAACCCTCAACGGCGGTAGCTCTACTGGATGGGGCCTGAAACTGTATGGGGAAAAATCATCATGCTTATGGCGAAGTTCCCGTGGGAGCAATCGACCCTCAGCCCAATAATAAGCAGTTCCATTCACCCGCACGCTCCAGTCACCGTCGCGCAATTCCACCGACTGGATTTTGTCAGGATACGCGAGAGTGAGTGCCCTAAGAATTACAGATGGTTCGGTAACATCAATCGCTTCAGAAGTCGAAGCTATTTGCATATGATCGCGAGTTATGAAGGATTGAAAGTCGATATCAGATAATTCGGTTATGTTTCCGCTAACCCCGTGCGAACTCTGCATGATCAGAACAAGAGCGGATACACCTGCAAGCAGAAATCGGCTCATATTTCTCCTACTTCTCCAAAAACGTATTGAGATATCGACTGAACTCCATGTCGAAGTCGCGGCTGATTATCATTTCCATCTCATCATAGGTTTGAGACTCCGCGGCGCTCACGCTGATACCAGACTTGCGATCGCTTTTGGTAATGGACACTGCTGGATAGCCAGCGCTGTCAAAGAGATTGATGTCGAGCTCCCATTTGAGATTCTCATATTCGTTATTGAGTTCGATTGCTCCCAGTGACACCGTGGCCGAGAGGAGCATATTCCCAGCTTCAGAAACACTGAATCCTTTTTTCGTAGCCCAGTGTGACAATGCGGTCGCTATACGGCTATCCGAATCGCCAACTACCTCGACTCGAACGATCAAAGATGATGCCTCATCTGCCCTTGAGGCCTGCAGCTCGCCTAGTTCATAGGGGTGATTCAATGAACGCGCCATCGGCATGCTGATGATGTCAAGCTGCTCCTGCAAGGCTTGATTTACCTCTGCGTAGACTGTGGCGGCATCCCAAAAAGCATATCGGCGTAGACCTTCGTCCTGCATATCGGCCCGATTACGGAGTTCTACAATGCGCTCACCGTTATCCACAATTCTCCGACGATACAGATTGCCGGTTTCAGCTCTATCGAGATAAGCTACAACATAAACCCGTCCCATTGAATCAGACCAGGATTCGCCATATCGCAGATTGGATAGGGATTCATCTGCCTTCTGACCTATAATCATATCGCTCTCAGTGCTACCGGCAATGCCAAGAGAGCCCTTCCCCTGGCCAGTTATTTCCGTGTATCGAGTCCGAATCGTACTGTCTACTGTTACACGTGTTCTGAATATCTGGGCGATAGCAGCGGCAGCATTGGATTTTGCTCCAGTAAGGCTATCGCTCTCACCAACTTCCGCCAAGTATTGCTCTGGGGAGTACACGGCATCTTTGTCACTCACCCAGCGTGGTGTTTTGTTTCTGTTCATCAAGGTACCACCGGTGGTACACCCGATAATCAAGGATAGACCCAATACCAACAACGCATGTTTCCGAAAACAGCAATGAATTCCCATGACGACTTCTTCCTTTTTACCTCAGCAAGTAACTTTCCACAAGATTTGGCCCGTCAGCTGTGATAATTCTTAATCCGTGGTCGGCAACAAACATAAGCTCACGGCCCCTCCAATACTCAATTTCGACGTGATAAGCGCCCGGTAAAACCAAGAATTCCGCCGCCCAAACATCGGATGGAAAAAACTGAGAAATGCGAAGATCGGCATTCTCCGAAGCATCCACAAAGACATCCAGAGCAAGACCAGCCAAAAACCCGGTTATGGCCAGAGCCGCTCCTTTATCTTCCAATTCCTGATGCATCGCATCCTTACCAAGCTCCTTAGCAAGATTCTTGGATGCGGCCCGGATAATTGTCTTCCCGACGGTTAATGGTTGCTTTATCAAGAAGGTTTCCCGCGCGATTGCGTCCAGACTTTCCAATCTCGCGAGATCCGCCACCGCTGTGCCATCGAATTTCACAACAATTCTATCGACTTCAGAGCCTCGGCTCACCAAGCGTGGAAATTGCACTTTGAAATGAAGGCCCGGCTTCACATCGGGGACGAGAAGAAAAGTGAAACCCAGATTGCGCATAGCATCGTCTTTGTTCTGACCTTCCATGGTAAGAAAGATGACATTTTCACCGGAATCACCGTAAATGGTATCGGCATGTTTCGTAGGACCCAGCCCGGAGAAGCTAATAATATTCACCAGAGCATTCGTCTCATCTACCGCTTTTGCCTGGGGCAGCTCCGGCATCGGAAAACTATAGAGCTGCCTCTGAGTTTCCCATGCTTCCGCTATGAGTTCTCTGTCTATTCGGGCATCATCCCAGTCCCCCTGGCTTCGATAAAGGAGAACACTGATATACCGAGCAAAGGCACTGTTATAAAAACGATTTCTGTGGTACTCCAGAATTCCCTCGCTGCCAGTTGAGCTGTTATAATCCTCAATGACTTCTTTATACCTGTCCTCCAGGATATTGAGCTTTATGTGCACTCTGCGGATCTCAACCAGGGCAGCTTCTATGTCGCCCAAACCAATGTAGTTCAATGCCTTGAACACATTGAGATAAATATCCTCATAAGCCTCACCGGCATAATCGAGGGCATTGTCGTTCAATACTGCTGAGCTTAAGCCCTGAGAGATACTTCTTGTAAACAGCTCCTCTATGGCGATTTCAGCCTTGGTGAGCATCTCATTGCTCATTGCGTACTCGCCGGACCAATGATAGAGCATCCCCAAATCGAGATAATACAGTACTCGATCCTTCTCTCCATAATAGTCATCTTTAGCATTCTCAATGATGAGGGCGGCTGCCTCATACTGTCCCTCCCTGGCGAGAGGCACCGATTCGGTATATTGGGTTGTGCGCGTTTTCATACTGGCGCAGGAGGACATGAGAAGAGCAAGGAAGATGAGGAAAAGCGGAAAAAAACTAGTCCTGCAATGTTGGCATCCCATCAGGGACATAGCTTATCAGCCTACCAGGAGGCTTTTTTCTGCTTGACAAGCTTCTTGATTTCTTTCGAATCAATCCATACCTTCTGGTTGTTCTCAAGGTCGATGAGTTCCATATCCACTTTGTACAAGGTGGCTCTTTTTCCCCTGATAGCGTCGGTTTGGCTGGTGATGACACCCTGCATCATATAGTCCGCACCGGTTTCGGCTGCCAACGCTGCTGTGGTTGCCTGTGTGGCATGAGACTGTTGATCTTCCCTTTCTTCTCTCACCTCACTCCGGCTTTCGCCACCCGCAACAAAAACCACCTTTCCACTTTGCACCAATTCCCGTTCTATGTCCTTGATGAAAGTTACATCATCAATATGTTCAGAACTTCGGTTTCGGACAGTCCCAACAATCACAACAGGTTCCCGTGATTCCAGAGAAATGAATCGACTGAGCCATTGGCCTGACAGCATACTGGATACCATCCTCTCAGCGGTGAGTCTAGAATCCGTATCGTTCCATCTACCACTTAGATCAATCTGCTCATCCGCCGATGTACGAGTTATTTTGGGAGCCGTGGAACAGCCGAACAGGATGAAAATAGAAGCCAACGCTAATAGAAACTTGCGTAATTTCATTTTTTCCCTCCGATTGTACTCATTCTAGCGAAATCGGGCAAAAAATACCAAGACGGCTTCGCGAAGAAAGTCTGTGGAGTTCATGAGGGCTCTTGAACAAGCTTATAGCATCCGACATCATTCAAAAACTCCTATTGTGAAGCTTGTCTGCGTCAATACTGGCAGGCCCCCTGATTTATCCTGGAGGATATTATGAAATCTTCGTTTGGAATCGCCATCGTGGGTTGTGGAACAGTCGGCAATGCGACAGCCGCTCTCCTTCTCAAGGAAATCAGCAACTATCGAACGAAAACCGATACGGAAATCAAACTTCAAGCTCTCGTGGCCGTCAATTATGACAAGGCGAAGGCTGCCGGATTGGATGAGAGCTTGTTTAACAGCGATTTGTCCGAGGTACTGGCCAACCAGGAAGTTCAACTCATCGTCGAAACCGTAGGTGGACTCACCATCGCTCGCAATATCATTGAAAAGGCCATCAAAGCAGGCAAGCACGTCGTGACCGCAAACAAGGCATTGCTGGCTCATTACGGGAAGGAGCTGTTTGCCCTGGCCCGCAAAAATGCTGTCAGCATAGGTTTTGAAGCCAGCTGCGCTGGCGGAATACCCATTGTAAGAGCTCTCGCGGACGGACTCATCGCCAACGAAAACGAAGCCATCTACGGCATTGTTAACGGTACATCAAACTTCATCCTCACCGAGATGGTGGAGTTCGGAAAAACCTACACAGAGGCACTCAAACTTGCTCAAGAAGCGCATCTGGCAGAAGCCGATCCTGCATTGGATGTAAACGGTATGGATGCCGCCCATAAGCTCACTCTGTTAAGCTCTCTAGCATTCGGCGAATACGTTTCCCTTGATGCTATTCCCGTAGAAGGAATAAACAAGCTCAATCTCTTTGACGTAAAAATGGGGAGCGAACTGGGTTATACAACCAAACTGCTTGCCTTGGCGCGTCGCACGAAGGGTGGCCTGGATTTAGCAGTTAAACCGGTGTTTCTCCCGGACCATCACCCCCTAGCTCTGGTGAGTGGCCCATTCAACGCGGTGAGTGTATATGGAAATGCCGTCGGTCACACCATGTACTACGGGCGGGGAGCCGGCGGAAATCCAACGGCCTCGGCGGTAATTTCGGACATATTGTCCATAGCGATCGGTACCTGGCCTCTGTTATTCTCCACCCTTCAAGTATGGCCCGATCAATGTAAAAAAGCCAAAATTGCCAGTCCGGAAGAATCTCGACACCGCCATTATCTCAGATTTAAAGCCATGGATAAGAGCGGGGTTGTGGCAGACATTACAGGCATCCTGGCAGGTAAGGGCGTTAGCCTAAACGCCTTCGTGCAAAAGGAATCTCACAGGGACACTCCGATTCCCATCGTGATAACCACCCATGAAGCCAGAGAGAGAGATGTTGAGGACGCGTTTAATGAAATTTGCAAACTGCCGACGGTGGACAAGGATGCGGTGCGGATACGGATTATCGATGAACATGTCGAATCACTCATAAGTGGGAGCTTCAATGCAATTCAATAAGGATGTATTCAAGGAACGTGTATCGTATTGGATAGATAGGGGAACAGGTGACGGTATTGAAGGCGCCACAGACCGCCAGACCTATGAGGCTGTATCCCGGGCATTGATGGATTTTATCTGGAATACATGGCGGGATTGTGAGCGGGATATCAAGAATAGCAAGCTCAAAAGAGCTTACTATTTCTCAGCTGAATATCTCATGGGTCGTGCCTTGGGGAATAATCTTGTCAACCTGGGCTTGAAAGACGAAATTGCCTCCGTGTTGGATGAGATGGGACTCGATTTGAATTCTGCTGAAGACACCGAACCGGACGCGGCTCTGGGCAATGGCGGCCTTGGGCGGCTAGCGGCCTGTTTCATTGAGTCTCTGGCAACCTGGAACCTGCCGGCTCGCGGGTATGGCATCCGCTACCGATACGGTATGTTCCGTCAGATAATCAAGGATGGCATGCAAGTCGAAATTCCTGATGACTGGATGGCCAAGGGAGATCCCTGGTCGATACGCCGGGGCAATCGTACTGTCATCGTCCGATTCGGTGGCCGCGTTGTTACCGAAGCTGTTGGCGAAGGAAAGACGCGGTATAAAACTATTGATACCGAAAACGTAACGGCCATTCCCTTCGACATGCCAATCATCGGATGGGATACAGATACAGTGAACACCCTCCGTCTATGGGAAGCCGAATCCACCAATGGCTTCGATCTTCAGCTCTTTAACAACATGGAATACGCCCGGGCTGTGGAAACCCAAAACAGGGCACGAGATCTCACCCGAGTGCTCTATCCCAATGACAGTGGTCCCACCGGCAAGGCGCTTCGCCTGCGACAGCAGTACTTCTTCAGTTCCGCCTCACTCCAAGATATTCTCCGGGAATACAAACGAGTCCATGGGGACAATCTAAACGGCCTGCCCACTAAGGTCGCGATACAGCTCAATGACACCCATCCTGTCATTGCTATACCGGAACTCATGCGCTTATTAGTGGACGAAGAAGGATTGGGCTGGGACATTGCCTGGGATATTGTTAACAAAACCTTCGCCTATACCAACCATACCGTTCTTGCCGAAGCATTGGAAAAGTGGCCCATCAATCTCTTTCGACATGAGTTTCCAAGACTTTTTCAAATTGTTGAGGAGATAAATAGGAGATTGATCTCCTTGCTGTCGGAAAAGTATCCCCAAGATCGCTCCCGGCACAACAGGATGTCCATTCTCGCCGATGGCATGGTTAAAATGGCATGGCTAGCCATCGCAGGTACTCATTCGGTAAATGGCGTTGCCACTCTGCATACTGAAATTCTGAAGAGCGATGTTCTGAAAGACTGGTATGAAATCTGGCCTGAAAAATTCAATAATAAAACTAATGGGGTTACACAGCGCCGTTGGCTGAAAAAGGCAAATCCCAGCCTTGCCAGTCTCATAGACTCGTTAATCGGTACCGGGTGGACTCGGGACATGTCCACTATCTCCGAATTGGGCAAATTCACAGACGATAACTCGGTACTAGAGCGTTTGAAAGCCATCAAACTCGCAAACAAGACTCGTCTAGCAGAGCTAACAAGTAACCTAACCGGAATCAAGGTAAACCCGGATAGCCTGTTCGATGTTCAGGTAAAAAGACTACACGAATATAAGCGCCAACTACTCAATACTCTGTCGATTATCCATGATTGGCAGCTGCTCAGGGATAATCCAAGGCTGGATATGCCGCCTCGAACCATATTTTTCGGTGCGAAAGCAGCATCAGGGTATCGTCGCGCGAAGCAGGTAATACAGCTCATCCATGCGGTGATGGAAAAAATCAACAGCGATATTGCTCTGAAAAACCGTCTCAAGATTGTATTCATTCCCGACTATAAGGTGAGTGTTGCCGAAATTATTTTCCCAGGCGCGGAGTTATCTCAGCAAATTTCCACTGCGGGCAAAGAAGCATCAGGAACTGGCAATATGAAATTTATGATGAATGGCGCTATTACGATTGGCACCCTCGACGGTGCTAATATTGAAATTGTTGAGGAAGCGGGAAAGGATAATGCCTTTATATTTGGTATGACTGCCGGCGAAGTTATGCAGCTCAGAGTGAGTGAGAGATACAATCCATGGGCCGTACTCGAATCTGATGATGCACTCAGACAAACACTGGCAATCCTTGTCGATGGAACACTAGGCCCGAGTGAAAATTTCAGGGAAATCTATGATTCCTTGATCTACGGTGTTGAAGGGAATATTCCCGATGACTATTTCCTTCTCCAGGATTTCGCCTCCTATCGTGATGCAAGAAAGAGGGCGGGCGCCACCTGGAAAGATTCAAGGAAATGGAATCAAATGGCCCTTTGCAACATTGCCGGCAGCGGCAAATTCAGTTCCGATCGTACTGTCAGGGAATATGCGCGGGAAATTTGGAATATCACGGCCCGACACTAGCCTGTTAGAAGGACAAACCGGTAGAGTCTCGAATCCAAGCGAAAAGAATCACCAAAACAATCGCCGGTAGGAAATTGGCAGTTTTTACGCGTTTGAGGTCTAAGAGGTTGAGAGCAATCATCAAAATCAAATATCCGCCAAGTGCGCCAATTTCAGTTATCATGCTATCAGTTGCCAAAGGGGCCAATGCACGGGCGGCCATAGTAATACCGCCTTGAATCACAAGAATTGATATTGCTGAGACAATTACACCGGCTCCAAAGGAAGCGGCTAACACAATGGCCATGAACCCGTCCATTACGGACTTGGTGTAAATAATAACGTTATTACCGTGCAGCCCTGCTTCTAGTGAGCCTACAATGGTCATTGGTCCGACGCAGAACAACACGGTCGCATCAAGAAATCCTCTTGAAAATTGTCTACTTCCTTCCGTTGGGGAGAGAAGCTTGCGGAGGAAATCACCCGAATTCAGTATCCTGGTTTCTATTTTCAGAGCCGTACCAAGTAAACCGCCGAGTATCAGCGCGGGTAACACCAGAAAAAAGGAGCCTTTTTGCAGGGCCATGGTCATGCCAAGCACGAGTGTTATCAGCCCGACACCTACGGTTACCGCATCAAGATACCGCTCAGCTATCCTACCTCTGAAAAAAATCCCGAGCGAAGCGCCAGTAATGACGGCAAAAGCGTTTACAAATGTAGCAAGCATATGTGTGTTGTAGGATGCTGCATTTGCAGGAAGTTACACAAGATGCTCAACATTTTACCCTCAGTTGTCGATGATTGAACAGAAGCGTGAACAACATGAAGAAGGGATATACTAATGCCTGAGAATCAATCAAAGAAACAATCCGGCAAGATTTACTGTGCTAACTGTATTCACTGCAAGTTGGTACGTACATATACCGAAAATGACGGATACATGCTTCGTGTCCGTTGTGCTGCGGGAAAATGGAAGAAGAAACTGGGTGAAGAAAAAATCCACAAGTACTTTTCCGTCGCTCGCCGGGCATTGGATTTCTGCGACGCTTATATACCGATGGGAGAATCTAAACCTTTTATGAAAGAATTGAGAAAAAGCTTGCCCATCAAAGACGAAGTATATAAAACCCGAGATCCGAACGCTTGATTTTGTCTACTTCGACGTTTAATATAGGCGTCGGAGGCTTAGTCGATTCATGCCAAGACTATCATTGCCGCTATTCCTCATCTCATTGTTATCTGTAGCAATTACAGGTTCCTGCGCGACGATTCCTCGGCAAATCGATCCTCTTTGGACCGAAGACTTTTTTTTCAAGAACGCCCAAATCGCCATGGATGAAAATCGTTATAAAACGGCTTTGTTTTACTACGAAGTTCTCTTAGTTCGTTATCCTGAAAATCTACCGAGGGTGATAGCCGCGGAGTACGAACTGACATTTATCCACTACAAGATGGGCCATTACAAAGAAGCTGAGAAGGGTTACAACGATATCATTAGAAAGTATGAGGAGAGTCCCTACGCCATGTTGTATCCGATTCGGTTTTTGAAGCTGAGTAGAATTGGCCTAACAAACATCGAGAAGAAACGATCGGTTGAGAACAGTTTGTTTTGGCGGCTTCGAGAAAAGGAGTGGGCCGAAGACAGAGGAGAAGCCCTCCTTGATAAAGACGAAGACACCGAGAACTAGCCAGGCAATTAATGCTAATTGCCTGAGCCTGCCGGGGGCAAACGAATAGGGTATATTGAAACTCCCAAACGTTTGGCCTCAGACTCCACCATTTCCTTGGTGATGGCCCCACGTGCCTCTTCGTGGGCCGGTGCGTCACCTACCTGAATAACCAACCGCTCGGGAGACTGCCAGTGGAATTCCGTCAGCGCGGCATATTGACCCTCATTCACCGCCTCAGGAAGATCGCGCCCCCCGGATACGGTTATATGATCCAATGTGTCCTGGAGCGCATTCAGATTCTCCGTGAAGGGGAATGTCCGTGTTAGAAAGCTTTCCTTGTAGTCCTTATAGAGAACGAGACCGATACGAAATCCGGTGAATCCTTCCACCTCGTTCCGTACCAGAGGCACAAGGGAATTCTGGAGAAAGCCGATATTATCCTTCATACTCACAGTAGTATCCAACACCAGAACCATATCGATATTGCCGCCAGTGGATCCGATGATATCAGCAATGCGATTTGTGGCCTCCTGGACATTGTTGACTAGGCCGTCTTCAACACGAAAAACTTCTTGTGGTGGGGAAAGAGGAAGCTCTTTCATCGACAAAACAAAAGGATTGTCCCTCCACTCACCCCTATAATCAGCATAGGGCATTTGAAAGGCCCGAATGTTCAGCCAGGTACCACGGTGTACCTCTACCTGCCCCTCCCTGCTCCAGGGATATCCGTAGGTGAGCTGGAATGGAATATAAATGTGAAAAGCCAACCCTAAAAGCTTGTTGAGTTCGGGTGTTGAATCCACCAAGAAGTAGAGTTTTTGTTGAGATTCAAGGAATCTGCCATCAAGAATACGTTTCTCATCCCCATTTGTCGAATTATAATCCCAACTCCGATAAGCGAATGAATCATTCATTTTTTCCGGATCGGCTGTGGATTCTGTAATTAATACCGAACCGAGACCGGCCTTCGCTCTGATGTACAAGTCAAAGCCATCACCACCTTCCCGCAGCTCAATATAGGCATCCCCAGGCACAATTTCCAGATTGCTTTCTTGGCCACTCAGAAACACAGCACTGAAAATCAGGACTAATAGCGAAAAAGCTCTGAGCGGCGCAACTATTATTACTCGGAAACTCATTACACATCTATTATAGATTGATTGGAGCAAGAATAAAAGAGCTTATTCCACCGTTACACTCTTGGCCAGATTTCGAGGCTGATCAACATTACATCCGAGTTCCAGAGCACAGTAATAGGCAAAGAGCTGCAGGGGGATAACCATGAGAAAGGGATAGAATTCCTCATCAGTTTTCGGCACATAAATAACATCGTCAGCAATGGCCGTCACTTCCGCATCTTCCTTAACACAAATCGCGATAACGGGTCCCTGGCGGGCCTTTATTTCCTTCATGTTGGAAATCACCTTCTCCCGTAGATGATCATCAGGAACTAGGAACAGACTGGGTGTTTTTTCGTTGATAAGCGCAATGGGGCCATGTTTGATTTCCGCGGCGCTGTATCCCTCAGCATGAATATAAGCCAGTTCCTTGAGTTTGAGCGCGCCCTCCAAGGCAACAGGATAATTGATACCCCTGCCAAGGAATAGGAAATTTCCCGCCCTGTGGTATTTCCGAACCAGTTCTCGGATGCGCTCTTTCTGTGCCAGCAATGCTCCAACATGCTTGGGTATTCCACGAAGCCCTGCTATGAAATTTCTACCCTCTGTCCAGGCCATATCCCGAATCCGAGCCATTTTGAGTATGAACAGGTACATTGCGGCTAGCTGACTGGTGAAGGCCTTCGTTGAAGCTACAGCAATTTCTGGCCCTGAATGGAGATAAACACCACCATCAGACTCCCGGGCAATCGTGGAACCGACAACGTTGCATATGCCCAGCACTTTTCCTCCTTTGCGCTGAAGCTCACGGAGGGCCATCAGTGTATCAAGAGTTTCTCCTGACTGGCTCACAGCGATATAAAGGGTACCTTCCTCGACAATGGGATTCCGATACCTCAATTCGGATGCGAGTTCGGCAACGGCAGGCAACCTGGCTAGAGTCTCCATGAGATAGGCGGCCACTCTGCCCGCATAGTAACTGGTTCCCGCAGCGAATATCACCAATCTCTTGACAGCAAAGAGTTCAATCTCGCTCAAGTTCAAGCCGCCCAGTACGGCTGTTGCCATCTCGTCGCTAATACGACCACGTATGGTTCTGGTGATTGATTCTGTCTGCTCATGAATCTCTTTGAGCATGTAATGCGGGTATTGACCTTTTTCCATCTCCTTAAGTTCCCAGGAAATGCTATCTACCTTTTTATCAACTGGACGGTTGCGCATATCGGTGACCTCGAAACCCTCAGAGAACATGCGTACGAGCTCACCGTCATCAAAATACACCACCTGTTTGGTATGAGCTATCATGGCGCTCACGTCGCTGGCGATAAACATTTCACCATCACCAATGCCCATTACCATCGGGGAGCCGTTCCGGACACCAATAAGCTCATCAGGATGATCTATATGCATTGCGAGGATGCCATAGGTTCCCTTAAGCAAGGCAACTGTGGATTTCACCGCTAATTCCAGATTGTCCTTGTAGAATGACTCCACCATATGGGCTATCACCTCAGAATCCGTGTCTGACGCAAATTGATGCCCCTCATCTACCAGGCGCTTCTTAAGACTGTTGTAATTCTCGATAATACCGTTATGGCAAATGGCAATCTTCCCAGTACAATCACAGTGCGGATGCGCGTTCCTATCGCTCACAGCGCCATGAGTGGCCCATCGGGTATGTCCGATACCCCAACTACCACTTAGATTTCCAGGAATGATGCCTCGGAGTTCCTGTATTTTCCCTTCCTTTCTGTATATCTGTAGGCTATTGCCATTTCCCACACTGATACCCGCCGAATCATAACCCCGATATTCTAAGCGCTTCAGACTGGTCAGCAGAACTTCCGAGACCGCCCGGGAGCCACAATAACCAATAATTCCGCACATTGACGACTACCTCCTCAAGCAGATACACGTTTATAACAGTTATTAAGCATATGAAAAACTACAAATGTACAGAGCCGCGCTCCCTTTTCTTGAATCGGAATTCTGTCAATATGGTTTGGAATTGCCTGCTTGTGGCTTTCGCGCTTACCGCCTGTGCCCAAGCGAACAAAACCGGAAGTCCGCCATTCTCCATCGACCTCCTTCCCCCCCTGCTTCAACGGGCCGAGGTGATTGATGAAAGGCATATCCGATTCATATTTGATGAAACGGTGATGTCTGATGTTCCTAAAGCAATAATCGATCCGCCTTTGCGCGTGAGTCACAGCGAAACAACGGGAAACCAAGTCGACATAGTTCTCTTGGAGGATCAGGTGATCGGCCAGGTCTATACCCTGAGAGCGGCTGTGAAAGACAGCCGGGGCAACACCCTATCATTCCTTTTTGAATTCACCGGCTGGAATCCCCGCGTACCCGATATTCTCATCAATGAAATAAACCCCCGGGGTTCTGGAAAAACACCTGACTGCATCGAACTATACACGCTGTCAGATGGCAATCTTGGTGGACTCTGTTTAAGAATCGGAACGACTAACCGCTACACACAACAAATTGTATTCCCATCTGTTGATGTGTCCCGTGGAGATTTCATCGTCGTTCATGCCAAAGCAGAGGGAATAGGAGAAGAGATTGATGAAATTGACAGCATTAACGAATCTGGGGGCTTGCTCGCAACAGACAACGCTCGGGATTTCTGGATTCCTGAATCACCAGGATTGCCGAGCAACAATGGTGCTGTAACACTCTATAAGCAAAAAGGCGGAAAGGTGTTGGATGCCGTCATCTGGTCGGACCGTTCGGATTCTCCCGCAAGTGATAAACTGGGCTGGACCTCCGCAGGCTATATCTTCGCATCCGATCTCGGAAAAGAAGATGCCTGGCAGGCAGCGAATCCGCCAATACCTTCGCCTTCAGAAGCCATCAATGTATCCCTCTCCACCGCCACTCGTTCCCTATGTCGAGCATCGGTACCCGCCGATACCAACTCATCCGACGACTGGCACACTGTTCCAACACGGGGCGCGAGTTTTGGCAGTGTCAATACCGACCAAGAATACAGCCCATAATTTGCCGAATATTCAAAGTTGGATTAGTGATTCAGACTATAATGTGGGAGTCGAAATCCGCATCGCTGTGAACCGGATTAAGCATCCTGCTGGCAATGTGCCGTAGATGATTTTGAAATTAGCGTCTCTTCAGATCATTCAGTCTGAAATCACTGAGGATGTTTTGGATAAATTCCAGGGCATCCGCAATCCCTGCGGTGTGCTGCACCTGGTGTGAAGCTTTTTCACAAACGTCCAACAGATCGTGAAGGTAGAAGGCCACAGACTTAACCGCTTCCTGGGCCTCTCTGGTTCTTTCTTTATTACTCGTTGAAGGTATCGCCAAAGAACGACGATATGCTTCTAGCGCCTCAGGAAGTCTACCTTTTCGGGTGGCAACAAATCGCCAGAACCGTTGTTCAATACTCATCCTGTCTATCTGACCAGCACGGGGAAAGGCCTGTCTCAGGTATGCTTCCAAAACACCCCAGTATTTTCTATCAAATACGTACATGGCGCCATAGAGTTTGGCAACTTCCGAATCGGCGTTCTGATGAATTCGAATTTTCGGATAATGCTCGATTCGCTGGCGATATTCATCAATAACCTGGTCAGCAAAAGTTTCTCCGGCTAGCTGTCGTCTCCTGATCTCAATGAGCTTCGATTCAGCATTCTCTTTACTCTGAGTTTTGGCTTCTAGATCGTCAAAAGCTTGTAACTCCTCCTGCAGAAATTTCTCTGGATCTCGACCGAATTTCACTGCGTGATTCACACGTTCATCATAGGCGCGCAGAAGTGTCGGGTTGAGGGCATTTTCAAATATCAGGTTTTCATACTGTGCACGGAGTTCATCAAAAGCTTCTTCGAGTTTAGCTTTTTTCAGTTTACGTTTCCCTAGCACAATTATATTATGGTAGGAAGAGCGTGAAATAGCAAGGAGAAGGGTGTTCAGCTCAATCTCGAAAATCGGCCACCAGCAGCCTGGAATCCGCTAAGCGGCTAACAACAAGAAGCCACCAGCCTCCTTGCAAAGTTCATCAATAAAAACGGAGGCCGCCCCCGACCCCCGCTAATTGAACACAGCAATCTAGTAGACAGGTTGCGCTACCGGCTCTTCTGTGTTTTCAGACGATGTTGCAGATTCATCATCAACCTCATCGGCGCCTGCCTTGCGCTTCGGTTTGGGTTGAAATTCAACATGCTCAGCGATTATCTGAATTTTTGATCGTGGCTTACCTTCGGTATTGGTCCATCGGTTCTGCTTCAATCTGCCAACCACACGAACACCACGCCCCTTGCTGAGATACTCGCTACATGTTTCAGCCAGGCGAGACCAGACCTCCACTTCGAAATATCCCACCTCTTCCCGCCGTTCATTCTCACTCTTGTAATACCTGTTCGATGCCACCGTGAAGTGGCAGACAGCCGTTCCTTTGGGGGTGGATCTCATCACCGGGTCTTTGGTGAGATTGCCTTCCAGTATTATGGAGTTCATGTTATTCATCGCTTTACCTCCTACTTCGATAAGCGTCATCTTATATGACGGGTTATTGAGGAGGCGTGCTTGAATCATGAGCGGAAAAATCTCAATCCAAGTCTTCCTCGGCGGCCTCTTTTACTAACTGACTCCTGCCTTTTCGGCAGATTAGCACACGGTTATTGGCCACAACGACAAGGAGGTTCTCCACACCGCAAAGAGCTACCGGTCGATCGCTGTATACGAAATTACCTTTTGAATCATAGCTGTAGACGGGAACATCGGATGAAGGGGCAATATCAGCTATGACATCCCAGCTGCCAATGTCATTCCATTCAAATTCGCTTTTTACCATACGAATCTTGTTGCTGCGTTCCATCACGGCATAGTCTACGGAAATTCCGGGGCATTTCTTGTAAATCTTGACGAGTTTCTCATTGGGTAGGTAGGTTCGAATACCATGGCGAGTTACTTTTTCAAACCACTCCTCTTTCGGATGAGTGAAGAGGCCTCTCAGCTCCGGCGCGCAGGAGGACAGTTCCGAAAGAAAAACATCGTTCCGATAAGTGAACATACCCGCGTTCCAATAGTGCCTACCCGAACTTACATACTGCTTAGCCGTTTGAATATCGGGTTTCTCACGAAAAGAAAGCACCTCAAATCCTTCTCCGGCCATGTTGCCTGCTTCGATGTATCCGTATCCTGTTGCGGCATCTTGAGGAACAATGCCATAGGGAACAATGAATCCCTTCATTGCCTCGAAAGAGGCTTTTTCCACGGAAGCCTTGAAGGCGGCAATGGGAGATATGATATGATCGGCCGCCATAACGAGGCAGGTTTCTTCCAATCGTCCATCAAGGGAAATTCGGGAAGCGGCAAGCGCCAGAGCGGGTGCCGTATTGCGCGCGATGGGTTCGCCCACAATGACAACCCTGGACTGGTGTTCAGCGTCCAGATGGGCGCATTCAGCTTCGGCCAACTCAACATGCCCTTCATGAGTGATGATGTAGATCAGCCCAGTAATGCCAAGATCGAAAGCCCGTTCAAGAGTGGTGAGAAACAGAGTCTTATTCCCACTCACCTTAAGAAACTGCTTGGGATGCTTCTTCACAGAGGCTGGCCAGAGACGTTTGCCGGCGCCACCAGCCATAATTATGATATTATTCACCATTTTTTCAAGTCCCCCTGTTTCAGGTCTCGACGAACTATGTCAGCCGTCCTACTATATATCCTAACTTATGCAACACTAGGTGAGGAACATGGCATTTGATCTTTCTATATGCCCCTGGATTCATTGTGCCCATTATGACGGTGAAATCTGGGTGGAGGAGTTCATAGAACAAAATCATCTATCTTTCGAGGCGGAAAACGCGCTCGAAGAACAGGACTATCAGAATCTCATCAACGCGAGAAACCATTTACAACATCTTCCACTCGTAAATTATACAACTCAGTATGGGCTGTGCTGCTTTGAGGGACTGAAGGCATTTCCACAGGTTGATGGAAGTTTGAAATTGTTTCGTCCCGACCGTAATTGCGCCCGCATGGACTCCTCCATGAAAGGCTTGCGCATGCCTCCCCTCAGGGAGAATTTGCTACTGAATGCCATTACCGAGACGGTTCGCCGCAACCAGATGATCGGATTTACACCGGCATACAATCCGAAATGGGAGGATGATTTCTGGCTGAGTGGGGAAGCTGTATATATCAGGCCATTTACCTACACGGAGCCAGGTATCGGTATCAATCTTACGACAAGGCCCTGGGTTGTGACTGTTTGCACCACGGTTTCGGCCTATTTCGCACCCGGAAAGAACAATGCCGTCACCTCTCGAAGAATCCGGGCAACTCCCCTTGGAATCGGCTGGATAAAGACTGCCGCTAACTATGTCAGCTCAGCTCTGGCAAATGCCGAAGCGATCGATGAGGGATACATGGTGGCCATATTTCTTGATTCACTCACCCAGGAGAACATCGAGGAAGGATCGACCAGTAATTTCTTCGCGCTGTTTCCCGGCAAGCGCCTGGTAACACCGCCATTGAGCGATACCATACTACCTGGTATTACCAGGGAGTCAGTGATCACACTCGCGCGCAATCGGGGCATGGATGTCCATGAGGAAATTCTGCCGGTGAAGAAAGTTCTCGATGAGGCTCTCGAATGTTTTCTCACCGGTACGGCCGCGGGAATCACGCCACTGGGCTCCCTTACTCATCAGAACCGCAGCAAAGAATTCTCAAGCTTGGAAGATGACTCTGTTTCCATCAGCCTTCTCAAGGAACTCAAGAGCATTCAATACGGAGCAATGAAAGATCCTTTCGGTTGGATGTTTGATGTGTAAGCTTAGTTCCTTGCCGCCAGTTCTGAGGGGATATCCGGATATGAAAGGTAAACTTGTCCTCCATCTTCTACCTCATCAAGCCCCAAAAGACGCATTCGATTGATATACGGAATAGAAGCAGTATCCAGATGGAACATTCTTCCATCCAGCTCAGAAACAATCCTGCGCTCTTCGGTATCTCTCATTGCCACCGCCCCGCGACTTGTGATGGAGTCCATTCCCACCATTACCTCATCGAGATACTCCGACGCTATCGTAAAAGCGCTCAGAGCCAAAGCGTTATTTTCTTTTTTACCGCCCTGCGCGGCTGTATGAGCACGGCCAACTCCAAGGTTATTCCAGGCCACAACGTAGCGAAGTAAAAGTTCAGTATGGCTTTGCCGATCGGCAGGATTGAAAGCTTCGCCGTCACGTTGAAGTTCATCATCAAGCAGTTCTATGGCTCTCGTGTATTGACTTCTTGAGGCCTCATAGTCACCTCCACTGAGCAATACGGTTCCCAAAGCAATCCGAGCTTCATAGTTTTCCGATTCGATGCGGGCAACTCGATAGTAGTCTAGCAAAGCATCATCCCTATTCATAAGGTATCGAATATAGCCCCGCCTGAAAAGTGAATAAGGAGGAAGCGAATAACCAGAATCTCTGCCGAATAATCTCTCTGCCTGGTTGTAATATCGCTCAGCTTGTTGAAGCTCATTAAAGCGAGGTGTTCCATGCTCAATCAACTTTCTATCGGACGCGAGGGTGAATGAAAGGTCGCTGCCGCGATGTATGCCCTGATAAAGGATATCACCCATTTCAAGGTACAATTTGCCGTACTCCGGTGTGGCGCCAACCTGATTCCGACTCATGGCATCTTCAAACAAGTCTATTGCTTTGAGATAGCTTGTCTTCGCCAAACTAAAGGCATCAGCAGTTTCCTGGGAGTTCAAAGAAAGCTTCGAGGCCCTTTCAGCCTGTATCCGCCCGATACCGCCCAGGGTGAGTATTCTCATTTCCAAATCGTTCTTGGTAAGGGAGTCCCGTCCTTCAAGATTTACCAGGGTACGCTTGTAGGCCTGTAGTTCCTGTTGATCGTCTTCAACCTGACGCCAGTAAAGAGCATCGACAAAAGAAGGCTCAGGCGCCGCCGGATCCGCGCCCAGAGCCAGATTGATAAATCTTCTGGATTCTTTCATCTCACCCCTGGCCATAAGATAACGGGCAAGATCCGAATAAACCTCCGCGGCAAGTGTGGGCGCCTCGGTTCTTTGGGGAATTTCCTGGTTGAAGACCGGCCGCAAGAGTTCGATTTCCTCATCGTTCTTAAGCCGCAGATGATATTTCATCATGGACAGGATAGCTCTTTCGTCATTGCGGGATTTTTCGAGCACTTTCGCATATCGGAAACGCGCTTCCTCATATTTGCTGGGGTCGTCTTCGCTCCAATCCAGAAAAACATCGCCCGCGGCGAGTGTGAATTCCCGGTCCCATCTTCGCGGAGATTGGGTCGGCAAGTCTTCAAGGATATTGATGGCAGCTTGATACTCTCCTAACACTTCTGAGAGGAAATCAACATATTCGAGGCGAACATCCTTGGATTCGGGCTTCACCCTTAGGTAGCCTTCATAAAAATCCCGCGCAGCGGTCCAATGCCTTCTATTCCGAAACGCTCTAGCATAATCTAACCAGCGTTTATTTTTTTTCCAGCCTTTGACGACAATAGACGCCCCACCGATGCGATCTGCGACTACCTCGTTTTGAAACAGTGGCCAACCACCCCAGGCATCGAAAAAATACTGATCGGCTGCTGCCAAATCATCTACAACGATCGCGTCCAGTCCCTTTGCGTACAATCGTTCTCCCATAATAGGACGATAAACCCACATAAACACCACGGCGCCCAATACCCAGCTCACACTGATAACAAGCAAAATAACCCGAACAATTGGCCACCCCTCACGCAGCAGCTGATAAGCAAGGGATGCACGCTGCTGTTCGCGCAAAAGGCCTGATCGTTTTGCATATCCCCGGGGAAGTTTAATGGTCCTCTTGGTGATGGCTTTGTACTTCGCGGCCAGATATCTAATTCTTCTACCTGCAATCAAAGCATCCACGAGGGGTTTGATATCGGTTGGAGTTCGCCTCTCATCCGCCAGCAACTCTTCGAGAGCAATTTTCAGATTTCTGGGAAGTTCACCAAGAGTGCGCTGTATGGAATGGAAATCGGCCTCATCAATCGCAAATCCCTGAGTTTCATCCCCCTCTTCATCTTCAGCTTGCTCATCATGAAGATCGGTATCATCAATGTTCAGGTCTTTGGCTAGGCTGACCTCCTCTTCATCAAGGCTGTACTCATCGCCGAAATCGTTCGCTGAGAACTCAGGAGTTTCGTCTTTATCCGCGCTTTCAGTGGCAAACTCCTCTTTCTCATCGAGGCCGAATTCTTCATCCAAGGACAGCTCAATCGCGGCGGAATCCTCAGTCGTATCTATGTCACCCAGAGCCTCCTCGATATCGAGAGTATCAGGTTCATCAAAAGCGCTGTCATCAACATCGGGCTTGGCCAATTCTTCGATATCTTCAAACCCATCAGGTTTTTCAAGATGTTCCGCCTCCCTCAAATCAGCATCGAGAGTTTCAGAGATATCTTCTTTGGTGATATCCCCAATATCAATATCAATTGCGGGAGCATCGGGCTTCTTGTCAATATCCTCGCTTCGGGTATCTAACAGGGCTTCCATTTCATTGATACCGCCACCATTGCTGCCAGGAGGTGAGGTTTTTTCAATATCCGCATCGGGTGCTGTCTCGGGCGGAATACTCTCCAGCGGTGCTCTCCCGCGTTCAGAGAGTAAGCGCGGCTCGTCGCCTAGAGCGTTAATCTGCGTTTTTAGGGTGTCTAGTACGTTAAGACTTGGCATCGAATACGTATCCTACACCATTTATCGGCGATAAAAATGCTCTGTTGAACTATTGCACCATTAATACAGCGTCAGTAACAACCGAAGATGATAGATGTGGGAGGCATCAATGTCGTACCGTATATACAGAACAGTTTTTGCCATCTTTCTGTTTCTAGCATTAATCCTCTCGACCAATGCCGCTTCGTTCGACTTGGAGCTTCACCACCGAATATTGAACGCGAAAAACTCGTCAAAACCTTATATCAGCAACAATTCCATCATGATGAGTTACTCCGCTCCGCCAGGAACTCAAGCCGTATCCCTTGCCTTGGAGAGGGAAAACTTCAGCACATTTTATAACTATGAAAAAAACCGCCACGGTATCTTCATTCTCACAATGAAAATACCCGAAGGGCAAAAGCGGATTCGATACCGCATGATTGTGGATGGCCTATGGACTACCGACCCAAATTCCAATAAGGAATACGACAATCGCGGGATATTGGTTTCGACCCTGGATATTCCATTGGACACCAATACTTATGTCCCGGGTATCAGAAAATTGCCAGATGGCCGTACACGATTCGTTTTCTTCGGCAAACCAAAATCCAACGTGTTCCTTGTAGGAGATTTCAACAAATGGGACCCGTATCTAACCCAAATGGCAGAATCTCCAGTGTATGAAGGAATATACACGGCAACACTGCGCCTGCCACCGGATTCTCAATACTACCGCTATGTCGTCGATGGTAAAGAAATCCTCGATCCTGAAAACCCCCTCAATGCCCGTAATCGCTGGGGAGAAAAAGCCTCCATTATACGACAATAAGAGTGTTGATCACTTCCATCTGTCACAGAATTATTTCACAATATATATGTGGATGTAACAGCTCTCTCACAACAACTATCCATTTTGCTTAAACCGAATTTGAACAACGATTACGAAATCCGGCCAGACAATGTCTATCAGGAAGGCTCTGCGGCTAACAGAACAATCATTGGCCGATTTGTAGGTGAGTACATGCTGCCTGGCAGTCGGATTAACAATCCCAATGCACTCAAAGAGCTGTACAAGCGCTGCCAGGCTGACGAATCTTGTCTTATTCTAAGCGAGCATTACAGCAATCTTGACTTCCCGTTATTATTTCACCTCATTGAAATTCACCCACTCTTGGGTAGCGAAGTTGCTGAATCTCTACTCCCTATCCGCGGCGCGAAACTCAGTGAAACGACACCCTTAGCGGCCACAATGAGTTATTCCTACGATAGTATTATTATTTACCCAAGTCGTACTCTGTCGAACATTAGAGACCCTGAAGAGCGTGAAGAATACAGAAAAATCAGCACCCCGATCAATCATGCCGCTGCAAGGGAAATGATAAATAGGAAGAATAGAGGCCGAATAATTCTTGTCTTCCCCGCGGGTACCCGATACCGCCCCTGGGCTCCCAATACACTGAAAGGGGTAAGAGAAATCCATTCGTATGTGAAAACCTTTGATAACATCCTGTTTCTGGGTATTAACGGCAACGCCTTGCCACCACACGCGTCCGACGATATGACACACGACATGTTTAGGAACGATCTGGTCATCTACACATGTTCGGAAGTGATCAAGAGTCGCAACTTCCGAAAACGCGTTGCATCGACAGCGCCTGAGGGGACAGATTCAAAACAACACGTCGCGGATGAAGTGATGAAGGAATTAGCGAGAATTCACAGCAGGATTGAGCCGGAGCGCCTGAAAGAACTAGCAACTGTTCAACCCGCTGAATAGTTTTTCTCCACCACGTTGCAACCGGTGAAAACCAGAAGTTTTGAGGAAATTCGCCAGGATTTGTCCGGATTTACCAGTGCGGATGCTCAAACTTCTCGCCCCCTCATCTTCGGCCTTGGAAAAAGCTATGGAAATCAGCTTGCGTCCAATCCCAAAGCCGATCAATTTCAGGGCGTTCCTTCACGGCATCCTTGAAACGGCGAAATACACCTCTTTTGGAGTGAAGAATTGCCAGGAGCCGATCCTGGAGAACGTTGTTAGGCAAAGTAGACGTGAAACTGTGCACCACAAGCGGTATCCATCCGTGGATCCCCAGGATGGCAATGAAATGAAGCTACCGTCGTTCTCTAACTCATGCTTGAGATCTCCAACTACAGGATCGAGCATGAGGGTATCCCCTGGTTTTCCATAACGTAATCGTTGACAGTGAGACGCTCAGTATCCATCAACTCATCACAAAATCCATTAACAGAATCCGTCAAGCGACAGGCGCAATCCGGGTCGATGGATGATGGTCTTTACCCTCCTATCACAACCGACTATATTGATGTCAGATTCTCCATAGGAGTGAATAGAAATGAGTACAATCGAATACATCAAAGCCCGCGAAATACTCGATTCCAGAGGCAACCCCACCGTTGAAGTGGATGTCATGCTCGCCGACGGTTCATTCGGACGCGCCGCCGTACCATCCGGCGCCTCCACCGGCGTTCATGAAGCGATAGAACTCCGTGACAGCGATAAAAGTCGCTACCTTGGCAAGGGTGTCCTGAAAGCCGTTGAAAACGTGAACACTGAAATTGCCGATGCGGTAATCGGGCTTTCCGCCCTCGATCAGGTAAATTTGGACAGGATTATGATTGAACTCGATGGAACCGATAACAAGGGCCGGCTAGGCGCGAACGCCATTCTCGGCGTTTCCATGGCCGCCGCTAAGGCCGCCGCCCAATACCTGGAAATAAGCCTATTCAAATATCTGGGCACATTCCACGCCAGCGTTCTGCCTGTACCCATGGCCAACATTATCAACGGCGGTTCCCACGCCGACAGCTCCGTGGACTTTCAAGAGTTTATGGTGATGCCCATAGGCGCCGAATCCATACGCCAAGCCGTACAGTGGATCGCCGAAATATTCCACAACTTGAAAGCACTTCTCAAGGGTGCCGGTCTTTCCACGGCTGTCGGGGATGAAGGCGGATTTGCCCCCAATTTCAAGTCCAATGAAGAGGCTCTGAAATTCATCATGCAAGCAATCGAGAAGGCCGGATTAAAGGCCGGTGACGACGTGATGATCGCTCTCGATCCCGCCTCTTCGGAGTTCTCCTCCAAACAGGCCGATGGCTCTTACATCTACGAACTGAAAAAATCCACCGGCGAAAAGCTCACCAGCACCCAGATGGCCGATTTTTGGACCGACTGGGTAAACCGCTACCCCATCATCTCCATCGAAGACGGCATGAATGAGGATGACTGGGATGGCTGGAAACTGCTCAGTGACAAAATTGGCAATCGGGTTCAACTCGTCGGTGACGATCTTTTTGTAACGAACACCAAACGCCTGAAAAGGGGTATCGACAAAGGAATAGCCAATTCCATACTCATCAAGGTGAATCAAATCGGCACGCTCACCGAAACCTACGAAGCTGTTGAGATGGCCAAGCGGGCCGGCTACACAGCCGTCATCTCCCATCGCTCAGGCGAAACTTCCGATACCACCATCGCCGACCTCGTTGTCGCCCTTGAGACCGGGCAGATTAAAACCGGTTCGATGAGCCGTTCCGACCGGGTAGCCAAGTACAACCAACTGTTACGAATCGAAGGTGAGTTGGAAGGCCATAGCAGCTACGCGGGACGGGACGCCTTTTACTGCATCAAAAAGAAGTAGCTACTACAAATCGACATCGATATCGGATCCAAAAATCCATCCATCCTCATCTATGAGATACCACCAATCCTCAGTTTCTCCAACGAGGTATTTTGATTTTGTCCGACCGACGATGTTTACAGATTCATCAACTTCGAATTTCTTCAGCACGGTTGAATCGATATCCGGCTTCATGTATGCCTTCACTCCGGTTTCTCGAATCACCGCCATACCTGATACTGACTCATATTCCGGTTTCAGACCTTCTCCGGAATCGTTGATTGCCTCAAGTATGGTAGCGCGAAAAACCGAATCGGAAATTTCAGAGGCTGATTTGAGAAACTCATTTCTCTGAACCTCCTCTTCACTATTCATAGCAAGCGTATAAAGCTGCGCTGCCAGTATGTCGTTCGCGCTTTGGGAAACGTATTCGCTTTTTACATATTCATTGAGTTTGGCATAGTTCTCGGCTGTGGAATAACTAATCCGGGCAAATCCGTCCACCTCGTCCTCCATACCAACTGCCACTATAGTCATGGCTGGCAATGCCGGTCTGGTTGTGAGTTTCGTGAGCTTGGCTTCCGAATAAATTCTCGCCTCGTGAGTCAAAACACCGGGTGTGGTGTTGAGAATGGTAAACCATTCGCTCGCCCAACCCTCAGTACCATCTGCAAGCCGAACCGGGACATAGGATCGATCGGGATTGGCTGGACTGGCCTCTTTTTCTCCAATGACATGAACCACCTCACCGATTTCTAATTGACGTGTGCCTGAAGCATCTAAGCTCTCCCGAAACCACAAACCATCAAGCGTGATAGTCGCTGGTATCTCGGTTTCCAGAACTTCTGTCAATGGAGGACTGCCATCGGCCATCGTCTCATCGTCCATCTTTTCATCATCCACCGCTTCGCTTCTTGAGCAGGCCGAAAGTAAAACCAACCAAGCAATCGAAAATACAAAAAGTGACAGCTTCCGAAACCCTTTTTGGTTATGGGGTGCGCATTCCATGGAAATCTCCTGAAGATAAGATAACCCATGTTACAATACATCATCCAAGAGGGAAACCGTTTTATCGCATTTTTCATTAAGTACATGCGATCGCAAAGAATCAGTTCACCCAACAACGGCGCACCGGGCGGCTCTCCTCCTAGATGATGCTCGCCTCCAGAGGCCACGAGGCATCTTAAGTCCACGCGCGCGACATCCGTAGGGCGGCTTATTCAATCTTGCGAATCCTGTGGTTGTCTTTATCGGCGACATACACATTGCCCGATGAATCGGTCGCCACACCAGTGGGGTATCTAAACTGTGCCTCCCCCGCGGCGCCATTCTCATCGCCCGCTTGGCCACTACCGGCAAAGGTGCTCACCTCTCCACCAGGTGTAATTCTGCGAATCAGGTTGTT